>Ga0172372_10000129_pt1 | contig 111455 bp, 85 predicted proteins | sample LakKiv5m_2_FD_114544 | JGI IMG/M metagenome (GOLD analysis project Ga0172372, IMG submission 114544) | Freshwater microbial communities from Kabuno Bay, South-Kivu, Congo - kab_092012_9.5m | ecosystem: Environmental > Aquatic > Freshwater > Lake | place: Democratic Republic of the Congo... | reverse complement strand
TCGCAGCGCGGCGACCTCGGAGCCATAGCGGCTCAGCAATGCCCGCACCCGCTGCTGCTTGGGCCGCGCCGCCGTCCGCGAGCTGTCGGCGAGCACGTTGATCTCAGCCGGACGGTAGGCGGCAAAGTCGCTTTCGAAGTCGTCGGGAATGACGACCACCACATCCTCGGCCTGGCGACGGATGGCGTCTTCCGGATCCGCAGGCCCCGGTGTCACGGTGACGCCCGGCTGCTGCCGCAACCACTGCACCAGTGCTGGCGCATGCGTGCTGCCAACCACGGGAATGGTCACGTCCTGGGCGTCGCGCACGCGGCCGGCCATGAAGGTGAGGATGCCCCACACCAGCAGAGGGCCCAGGGCCGCGCCGAATACCAGTGAGACGACGGCGCGACGATCACGGAGACCGTCGCGCAGTTCCTTGCGCATGACGGCGAGTGACTGTGCCAGCGTGCGTCCGCTCATGCGTCAGCCTCCGCATCCAGCCCGACGAGGGCCACAAACGCGTCTTCCAGATTGCGGTGCCCGGTCTGCTCGCGCAATGCGTCGGGGCTGCCGGTCGCCACCACACGGCCATGGGCAATCACGACGATGTGATCACAGAGGGCCGAGACTTCCTGCATGACATGGCTGGAAAAGAGCACGGCCCGTCCTTCCTCGCGCAGCTGGCGGATGAGGCGCCGCACGGCCCGCGTGCTCATGACATCGAGCCCGTTGGTGGGCTCGTCGAGCAGGATGTTCTGCGGATGGTGCACCAGCGCCCGCGCGAGTGCCACCTTGGTGCGCTCCCCGTGCGAAAACCCGGCCACGCGCCGGTCAGCAATCGCCTGCATCTCGAGCAGCGTGATCAGGGCGTCGGCACGCGCCTCGGTCTCGCGCGACGGGAGACCGTGCAACTCGGCGAAGTAGGCAATGTGCTCGCGCGCCGTGAGCCGGGGATACAACCCCGACACATCGGGCAGCACGCCCATGCGGCCCTGCGCCTCCTGGGGATGCGCCGTTGCATCGATGCCATCGACCAGCACGCGCCCGGCATCGGGCTGCAGCAGGGCATACAGCATCCGCAGCGTGGTGGTCTTGCCGGCACCGTTGGGACCAAGCAGACCGGTGATGGCCCCGTCGGGCACCGAGAAGCTCACACTGTCAACGGCGGTAATCGTGCCGAACTGCTTGCGCACCGACTCGACCTGCATCATGGCGCCACCCCCGCAGGTGTCAGGAAGAACGGCGGGCGCGTGATGGCTTCGACGCACGAGGTGTCGAGGCCGTCGGTCGTACCGGCCGCCAGAAAATCGGCCATCATCCGGATACCGCAGCCGGTCGCCACGACCCCGTGCCCGGTCTGTGGTGCGATCACATGCAGGCTATGCGACAACGTCGACGCCACGGCGGTGCCCCACGAGGGCGGCGTGACCGGATCGAGATCGCCCGACAGCACCAGCGTCGGCACATCCGAGATGACCGGGGTGAAGTACTCGGGAGGTACCGTGCCGGCGGGCCAGAAGCGACAGGTGTCAACGGTTTGGCGCATGAGGTGACGGCCGAAGATCGTGTGCGCCGTCACATCCGCGAATTCCGCCTCGGTGATGCGGGGTACGTCTTCCGCACAGATGACCGAGAAGTGCATGCCGACGCTCATGTTTTCGGCTACGGAATCACCGAGGGTGGCCAATGCTACAAGTCCCTGATAGTCGTCGCGCTCGGCACGGGCCAGCAGCTCGGGCAGCATCGACGTGGTCAGCGGTGAATACAGGGCTGACGCCACGATGCTCGCCAGCACCGGCGCAGTCATCGTCACTGGTTCGCTCACGCCGGTGCGCGGATGCACCAGTGCCACGCGGGCAGGTACCGTCTCGAGCCGGGCGAAGAGGGCCGCCACGCGGCTGGCCAGCTGAGGATGGCGGGCGGCGCAGGTCTCGTCGGTCTCGCAGGCGGCGTACATCCGATCGAGCGCACGCTGCGCGTCGCGCGCGAAGAACATCGGCAGGCGCAGATCGGGCGGCGCCACTCCGTCGAGTACCACGCTCCGCACGTGGGTCCCAAATTGCCGCAGGTAAGCCAGCGCGGCGCGCGTACCGTATGAGCCGCCGTAGAGGTTGATGCGGTCGTAGCCCAGCCAGGTGCGCACGGCATCGAGATCGTCCATGGCCACCGGTGTCGTGTACATGCGCGTGTCGGCACCGTAGCTGGCGAGGCAGCTCCTGAGACGATCGAGGCCAACTGCCGAGGGTTCGTTGATGCCGCTCAGTGAGTCATCGGACGAGAAACACTCGAGCCCACCGGACCCACCAGTTCCCCGCTGGTCGACGAGCACAATGTCGCGATCCGTCTGCACGCGGCCGAACATCTGCCCGATCATGTCGGCCATGGTGGCAGCGCCCTGACCAGGGCCACCTGCGAGGAAGAAGAGCGGATCGGATGCCGGTGTCCGGCTCAGCGCCGGCAGCACCACCACCTTGAGACTGAGGCGCCGTCCCTCGGGCTGCGCGCGATCCTCGGGCACCGTCAGGCTGCCGCAATACGCATCGTCGGGGCCATCAGCCTTGAGGCAGGGCGACAGGCGGTCGATGGCGCGTGGTGGTGGCTGAACACCGCTGCAGGCCGAGACCGCTGCGATCGCGGCAGCGAGAAGGCCCTTACGCACCACATCGAATAAAGACCTGATCGGCGCAGGCATGTGTCCCAGCATACCTGCGTGGGCCGTGGTGCGCCAGCACGGGCCCGCATGGCCCGTCGCCGGTGGCGCCTGCGTCGTATGGTGTGACTAGCGGCCTGCGGCCTTGCGGCCGACGGCGATCATCTCGTCACCGGCCGCGCCCTGGCCAAGCAGGCCGAGGAAGCCCTCGCGCACGCGCTGCTCGACGTCCTTGCTGTTGGCGGTCAGCATGTTCGGAATGCCCACGCGCGTCGATGCGGCGAGCACCTTCTGATTCCCCGCCTCGGCACCGGCGCGGTCGCCGCCCATGGCCTGCGTCAGGCTCCCGATGCCGCACGCCAGGACGCTGAACTGCTTGAGATCCGCAATCTGATCGACAACCGCGACGGCCTGCGGGTCCTCAACCATCAGCATGGCAATGACCGTCCCGGACGGATTGGCGGGCGACCACACATTGGCCTTGGCCTCGGTGAAAAAACCCAGCGCCGTGCGGGCTTCCTCAACTGATCGGATGTGCGGGAGGGTGATGCCGTCGGCGCCGGCGGCAAGCACTTCCTTCACGCGGGCACGGGTGACGTCGACGCCGTCGCGCTCGATGGTCGGAATGCGCACCAGCAGGGCCGGCCGGCGGCCGGTAGCCGACTGCAGGCCCTTCACCATCGCCTTGACCGACTCGACGTCGTAGCTGCCTTCGAGATTGAGGAACAGATAGTCATAGGAGGCGTTGGCGGCCAGTGTGCCGGCACCCGCCTCCGTGTACATCGCTTTCGGCGCCGGTTGCCCTCGCTCGAGGCGCTGCGGATTTTCGTTGGGCACGAACACGCCGAATGCGGTTTTTCCCTGCTTCCATAGATCGAAGAGCCCATGGCGGGGCTGGGCCCACGCCGACACGGGCAGCAGCGTCAGGACCGCCAGCAGCAGCGACAGGCACGGGGACAGCGAACGACGAGTCATGCGGAGGATCCTAGTTGCAGGTGACGCACTTGTGGTTATTGGTGGCCCCGAGCTTCTCGAGGAGGGAGAGTGTTTCCGGGAACGGCTGCACACGCTGCACCGGCCCGTTGGCCATGTCGGCGGTCGTATTCCCCTCGCGATTGATCTTCGTCACATCCGCCCCCTTCGACACCAGATAAAGGATGCCCTCGGTGTCTCCGCGCGAGGCGGCCAGGTGCACGGGGGTGTTGCCTTCATGGTCCACCGCATTCACGTCAGCGCCCAGTTCCTCGACGAGATACTTGATGGCCGGCAGAAACCCGGTGGGCGCATAGCGGTGGGCATTGGCGGCGAAGCCTTCGCCATACCCCACGCCGGTCGCCGCATGAATCGGCATCACGCCCGGCCCGCCGATCGGCATCGGCGGCAGCCCCGAGAGGTCGGTGACCTGACGGATGCCATCGCCGGTGAAGGGGCGGCCCGCCGGCTTGATGGTGCCGATGTTCGGGTCGGCGCCACGCGCGATGAGCAGCTTCATCGCGTCGACATCGCTCGCGTAGGCCGCGCGCCAGAACGGCGTCGCGCCGCTTTCATCGACACCCGAGAAGTCGGAGTTGTACGCCTGGTACCACACCTTGTAGCGCACACGCACGTTCACATCGGCGCCCTTGTCGAGCAGCACCGACATCAGGTCGAGGTACTTCGTCTGCTGCTGCTGGTAGGTCTTCGGTCCGGGATAGAGCGACTTGGGTGCCCAGTAGACATTGAGCACCGCAAACAGTGGCGAGACACCGTTGGCACTGGCCAGAGTGGGGTCGGCCCCGCGCGCGAGCAGCCGCCGCGCCAGGTCGAAGTGTCCGTTGACAATCGCGATGAGCAGCGGCGACATCTGGTCGCCGGCATTGCGCTGATTGATCTGTGCCCCGCCGTCGAGCATCGCCATCACCGTGTCGGTGAAACCCTGCCGCGCCGCGAAGTGGAGCGCCGTCATACCGCCCTGCGTCCCGATCAGTTCGTTGTAGCGATAGCCCCGCGTGAGTCCGGCAATCTGCACCGGCCGGCCGGGACCTGCACCCATCTGCCGCTGCATGTTCGATTCCTCGGGAGCCGTCAGCGCATTCAGGTCGACGACCGTCGTTGTGAGCGCCGTGTCAGCGCCCCGCTGAATCAGCAGGCGTGCGGCGTCGGCACGGTTGTAGCCGGCGGCATACATCAGGGCCGACTCACCCTTGGCCTTGTCGACGGCATTCACCTTCGAGCCACCCTCGATGAGTGCCGTGACCGTGCGCGTGTCGCCCGCGGCAGCCGCCAGCATCAGTGCGGTGGCTCCGGTCGTGCTGGTCTGGTGCACATCGGCGCCTGCGGCCAGTAACGCCGCCACCGCCTCATAGTGACCGGCACGTGCCGCCAGATACAGCGGCGTATAGCCTCCGAGGCGCGTCGTCGCGCGCAGGTTGGCTCCGGCCGTCGTCAGCACGCGGATGAGGTCGGCGTCGCCTTTCATGGCGGCCCAGTGCAGGGCGGTGGTGCCGTCCCCCTGCGCCGCATTGACGTCGCCGCCACGCGAGACGAGCGTCCGCACGCGTTCGCGGTCGGCCGCCTGCGCGGCGTCGGCCACCGGACTCCGGCTTTCCTGCGCCCACAGCGGCGCGGGCGCCGTCAGCAAACCCGCCATGACAATCTGCAGCATCCAGGTCGTACGCGATCTGATCATCACCCAGCTCCCTGTCGACTCTCGGCGTGTGTCGTCGGCGCGGCGCGCGATCAGGCCCCGACCACTGTGGCAGCGGGCGCGGCGTTCAGATCGAGCGTGCCGGTGCTGTCGCCGAACGAGGCGACATCGGTCAGGCCCAGCGTGTGCATCACACTCAGCATCGGATTGGCCATGGGTGTGGCATCTGCCGCCTTGATGTGCAGCCCGCCTCGGATGGCGCCACCGGCGTGTCCCAGCAGGATGAGCGGGCACTTCTTGTGGTTGTGAATGTTCGAGTTCCCCATGGGTGACCCGTACAGCACCAGCGTGTTCTCGAGCAGCGACCGGTCGCCGTCGGGCGTCTCCTTGAGCTTCTTGATGAAGTACGGCAGCAGGCCGATGTGATACCGGTTGATCTTTTCGAATTCGAGGATGCGGTCCTCGCGGTCCTGATGGTGCGAGGCGGGATGGAAGCCCGTGCTGACGCCACTCTCCGGATAGACGCGGCTCGAGGCATCGCGGCCCATCTTGAACGAGAAGACGCGGGTCGTGTCTGAGGCGAACGCCAGCACCTGCAGGTCGAACATGAGGCGCACATGCTCGTCGAACGAGTCGGGGACACCGATGGGGGCCCCGGGCAGTTCGCGCGCGTCACCGGTCGAGTTCTGCGATTCGACCTTCTGGATGCGGCGCTCGATCTCGCGCACGTCGGTGAGGTACTGACTCAGGCGTGCCCGATCGGCCGCACCGAGATCTTTCCGCAGACGGGCCAGCTGATCGGTCATCAGGTCGAGGATGCTCTTGTCCTCGGCCCGCCGTTCACGCCGCTCGCCGGGCGTGGCCCCGACGCCGAACAGCTGGTCGAAGGCGACGCGCGGGTCGCGAATCATCGGCATCGGCGTGTTGGGTGCCGACCAGCTGATGCTGTCGGTGTAGACGCATGAATAGCCATAGGAACAGCCGCCGGCCTGATCCACCGGTTCGATGCACAGCTGCATCGAGGGAATGGGCGTCTCCTGTCCGTATCGCTGCGCGTAATACTGATCGAGGGACGTGCCCGCCCGCACATCCGAGCCCTGCGTCTGTCGCGGATGCGCCTGGGTCAGAAACACCGCGCTCGACCGGAAGTGGTCGCCGCCAATTTCCGGCAGCTCGAACGCCTCGGCATTCCGCACGTCGGTGTTGCTGATGATGGTGAGGTGCTGTCGATACGCCTCGAGGGGCGACAGCGAACTCGGCGCCAGGTCGAAGGCGCGCCCGGTCGCGGCAGGCGACCACAGGTGCTTCTGGGCCCCGATGACCGTGGCACCGGCCGAGCCATGCACCATTTCAATCGCCGAGAGCCTGACCTTGCCGGCGGCGGCGGTCTTCGCGTGGGCGGTCCCAGCCGGTACCATTGCGTCAAGCAGCGGCAGGGCCATGGTGACGCCCATGCCCTGGAGCAGGGTGCGGCGTGAGATGTGCTTCCTGGTGATGAACATCATCGGGTCCTCGTCAGCGCAACAATCGTCAGGGAACGTGCAATCCAGGGTCAGTGACAGGGTCAGCGGCGTGGCTGTTCGTGCTCGGTCGTGGTGGCCTCGTCTTCGACGCGCCCCAGCTGAAACGCCGGGCTCTTCACCACACCGAGAATGAACGCCGACAGGCGGTCGCCCTGCCGGTCGGCGTCGGCGACGATGCGGCGCACGGTGGGCAGGTCGAACGGCTCGACGCGCCGGCCAAGGGCGTAGGTCATCAGGCTCTCGGTGAAGCTGAGCTTGATGAGGTCACTGTGTCGCAGCAGCGCCGCGCGGAGGCCAGCGGGCCCTTCCATGCGGGTGCCGTCATACAGGTCACCATTCGAGTCAATCGTCACGCCGTTGTCGCGCGCGCGCCACGCGCCGGTCGCATCGAAGTTCTCAAGCGCCAGGCCCAGCGGGTCGATGACCCGGTGGCACGAGTTGCAGGCCGGATTCTTCCGGTGCTCTTCCATGCGCTCGCGGGTCGAGAGCAGCTTGCCCCCGGCATTGGACTTGACCGAATCGTCGAGTGACGGCACGTTGGGCGGCGGCGGCGGTGGTGGTGAGGCGAGCAGGACCTCCATCACCCACTTGCCGCGCAGCACCGGCGACGTGCGGTCGGCAATCGATGTCAACAGCAGCACACTGCCCTGCCCCAGCAGTCCGCGGCGGTTCGTGTCGGGAATCGTCACACGCCGGAAGTCGCTGCCCACCACGTTGGCGATGCCGTAGTGCTTCGCCAGGCGTTCGTTCACGAACGTGTAGTCGGCCGTCAGCAGTTCTGTGATCGGTCGATCATCGCGGAGCAGGCTGGCGACAAACAGTTCGGTCTCGCGCACCATCGCCTCGGACAGGGTCGTGTCCCAGTGCGAATAGAAGTGATGATCGGGCCGCACCTGCCGCACGTCCTGCAGGCGCAGCCACTGCGACGCAAACCGCGTCGCCAGGGCATCGGCCCTCGGGTCGGCCAGCATCCGTCGCACCTGACGGTCGAACACGGCTGGCTGCCTCAGCTGCCCGGCCTGCGCCAGCGTCAGCAGTTCCTCATCGGGAATGGCTCCCCACAGGAAGAACGACAGCCGCGACGCCAGATCGCGGTCGCTGACCCTGTAAGTCTGTCCGGCGCGCAGTGCCGATGGCACCTGCTCCATGCGCAGCAGGAACCGCGGGCTGGCCAGAATCGCCTGTACCGCCAGTCGGACACCGCCTTCAAAGTCGCTGGCCGTCCGGCCGCGATCGTAGAAGGTCATGAGCGCCGAGAAGTCTTCTGCCGGAACTGAGCCGCGGTACGCCCGGGTCGCCAGCTGACGCACGATGCGCTCGGCACAGGCGCGTTCCTCCGAGGGCTGCGTGGGGCGGCACGAGAATATGAGCCGCCGGCTGCGCGTGTCGGACACGCCCGTGACGCGCGTCGGACCGGTGATTGAAAAATCGCGGATGTGCGGCAACGCGGTCGTGCCGAACACCTCGCCGATGTTCGTGTCCGCCAGCGTGTGCTCGATGGGCATCATCAGGTCATCGACCGGCCCGTCAAAGCGCGACACGAACGCGGCCGACACGCGCTGCGGCCCGGCCTTGAGGTGCACGGGCGGGGCGGTGATATTCAGGCCGTTCGGATCCTGCTCGTTCATCCGGGGGTTGATGTCGATGAGGCCGACGCGCTCGCCGTTGATCGACAGGTCGATCTGCTCGCCGGCATACGGTCCGCCGAACAGGTCGCCCGTGGGTCCCGAGTGCAGCAGGATTTTGAACACATACTCGCCGTCGGCCGGAAACACGTGGACGAACGACACGCCGCCGCGCGTGCCGAGCGGTGCGCCCTCGACATGCCGCATCTGCGAGGCGGTGCGCGGCACTTTCACCGTGGTGGTGCTCGCTGAGGCCTGGCGATCACCGATGGCCAGACGGCTGATCTGACTCGCCGCCCGCAGATAGCCTTCCATCAGTGCCGTCGAAATGACCTGCGAGTCGGCCACGTTGTCGAAGCCGTCACTGATCGTGTCGGCTGGCAGGAACGCCGTGATGTCGACGTCGATGCCCAGCAGGTCGCGCACGGCGCGCTGATACTCGGCGCGGTTGAGACGCTGCGATGGGCGCGCCCCCGGATTCACCTGCGCGGCCGCCGCACGGTCGATGCGCTGTTCGAACGTCGTCGTCAGCGAGTCGAGCACAGCCGGCTCGGGGCGCCGGGCGTTGGCCGGCGGCATCATGCCGGCTCGCAGCTTCCGGATCATCTTCTCGGCCAGCGCCGGATCGTCCAGCAGTGTCGCGGCATCGAACGCAGCCAGTGACAGCCCCCCAGCCTTGGCCCGGTCGTTGTGACACGTGGCGCAATACTGCTTGACCAGTTGCGTCTGCCCATCGACGCTGAGTCCCGCAGCCGCGGGGGCCGCCGTATGCGCCGACACCGGGGCCACCGGTCGTGCCTGCGCGGTCCGCGACGAGTGGGGTGGGGGCACCGGCGGGTCGGCAGGGGCCTGGCCCACACGCCCCTGCGCCGTCAGCGCCACTCCACCGATGATGAGTGCACTCAGCAGTCCTGCCAGTCGCCGCACGCCACACCCTCTGCCAGAAAACGGTCCTGCCTCAGCAGGACACACACTTGTGATTGTTCACCGCCCCGAGGCTCTCGAGCAGTTTGAGCGCTTCGGGAAACGGCTGGGTCCGCTGCACGGGGCCATTGGCCATATCGGCCGTGGTCTGCCCCTCGCGGTTCACCCGCCTGACATCGGCCCCCTTCGAGACCAGATACTCAATCATCGCCACATCACCCCGTGCGGCTGCGTTGTGCAGCGGGGTGTTGCCTTCGTGGTCGACCGCATTCACATCGGCGCCCGTGCGCTCGACGAGAAACCTGACCGTCGCCAGCAGGCCGGACGGTGCATACCGGTGCGAGTTGGCCGCAAAGCCTTCTGCGTACCCGGCGCCCGTAGCGGCGTGCAACGGCGTGACGCCCGGACCACCCACGGGAACCGGCGGCAAGCCCGACACATCCTGCACATTGAAGCGGTCACCATCGCCGGTCGGCGGCCGGCCCGCAGGCTTGGTCGTCGGAATCAGGGGGTCAGCCCCGGCGGTCAGCAACAGGTCCATGGCCTCGAGGTCACCGCCGTAGGCCGCGCGCCAGAAGGGCGTCGCGCCGACTTCATCGATACCGGCCAGGTCGAAGTTGTAGCCGGAGTACCAAATCTTCCGCACCAGACGTCGATTCGGATCCGCACCGCGAGCCAGCAGCTGCTTCATGAATTCGATGTGTGTCCCCGATTGCTGCAGGTAGGCGCGCGGCTGCGGATAGTTGGCCTTCGGTGCCCACTGCACGTTGAGCGTGCCGTACAGCGGCGCCAGGCCGTTGTCGGTCGCGAGATTGGGATCGGCGCCGTGCTCGAGCAGATACACGCCCACGTCGAAGTGCCCGTTGACGGTCGCGACGACCAGCGCCGTCGACTGGTCGCCGGGATTCCGCTGATTCACGTCGGCCCCGGCCTCGACCAGCGCCTTCACCGTGTCGAAGAAACCCTGGCGGGCCGCCAGCTGCAGAGGGGTGATCCCGCCGGAACTGCCCACCAGTTCGTTATAGCGATACTGCCGCGTCACACCCGCGACGTCGACCGGACGATTGCCGGCCGTCGGCGCACCGCCGGTGCCGCGACGACCACCGCCGAAGCCGCCCATCGACAGCTTGTTGAGATCGGTCACCTTCGAGGTGGCCGCCTTGTTGGCTCCGCGCGCGATGAGCAACTTCACCACCTCGGTGCGGTTGTTGGCGGCCGCAAACATCAGCGGGGTCTGCTCCATCGCCGACTCGCGGGCATCAATGCGCGCGCCACCTTCGACGAGCATCGTCACCGTGCGCGTATCGCCCGATTGTGCGGCGAACATGAGCGGGGTCGTGCCGGTCGTCGAGGCGGCCTCAACATCGGCTCCTCCAGCCAGCAGCGCAGCCACCGCCGCGCTGTGCCCGGCCTGCGCCGCCATCATGAGCGGCGTGTACGACCCCAGTCGAGTCGTGGCCCTGACGTTCGCCCCGGCTGATACCAGCATCTGCACCAACTCGGCATCGCCACGCCGGGCCGCCCAATGCAGTGCCGTGGTGCCATCGCCCTCTGCGGCATTCACGTCGGCCCCTGACTTGAGCAGTGTGCGGACGGCCTCGCGGTCGCCACGGCGTACCGCATCGGTGACCGTCGCCGCCTGCGCGATCACAAGCGCATTGAGGCACAGCGCGCCCAGCAGACCCGCGCCGACATGGATGAGCCACCGACGCACGAGCGGTGATGCGGAGGTCACGGATTAACCCCGGGCGGCGACCGTCGTGTCGCCGGCGTGATTGAGATTCATGGCCTCGGTGCTGTCACCGAAGCTGCTCGTGTCTTCCAGACCGAGCATGTGCAGCAGCGACAGCATCGCGTTGGCCATGGGCGTGCCGTCGGCCGCCTTGATGTGCAGGTTGCCCTTCAGCTTGCCGCCAGCGTGGCCCGCGAGGAACAGCGGGCACCGCTTGTGGTTGTGCACATTCGAGTTGCCCATCGGCGACCCGTAGAGGATGAGGGTGTTCTCGAGCAGGTTCCGGTCACCGTCCGGCGTCTTCTCCAGCTTATCGAGGAAGTACGGCAGCAGGCTGAGGTGATAGCGATTGATCTTCGCAAAGTCGAGGATGCGGTCTTCGCGTTCACCGTGGTGCGATGCGGGATGGAACCCGGTCTTCACACCGCTGTCGGGATACACGCGGCTCGACCCGTCGCGTCCCAGCTTGAACGAGAACACGCGGGTGATGTCCGACGCAAACGCGACCGCCTGCAGGTCGAACATCAGCTTGACGTGCTCTTCGAACGAATCGGGTACGCCCATCGGCGCCATCGGCAGTTCGCGCGCATCGCCCGTGCCGTTCTGCGCTTCCACCCGCTGGATGCGCCGCTCGATTTCGCGCACATCGTCGAGGTATTCGGACAGCCGTGCCCGGTCCATCGGCCCGAGCGATCGCTTGAGTTGCGCCACCTCGGCCGTCACCCAGTCGAGGATGCTGCGATCGGCCCGGCGGCGCGCCGCGCGCTCTTCCGGCGTCGCGCCGACGCCGAACAGCATATCGAAGGCGGCACGCGGATCGCGCACCATCGGCAGCGGTTCGCTGGCCGACGCCCAGCTGACCGTATCGGTGTAGACGCACGCATAGCCATACGCACAGCCGCCGGCCTGGTCGACGTTTTCGATGCAGAGTTGCATCGAGGGAATCGGCGTGTCCTGCCCGTATTTCTGCGCGTACAGCTGGTCGAGCGACGTGGCCACGCGCACGTCACTGCCCTGCGTCTGATGCGGATGCGCCTGGGTCAGGAATACGGCGCTCGAGCGGAAGTGGTCACCGCCAATTTCGGGAGGCGTGAACGCCTCGGCGTTGCGCACATCAGTATTGCTGATGATCGTCAGCGCGTCACGGAACGGCTCGAGGGGCGCCAGGCTGCTGGGGCTGAGGTCGAATGCCGACCCGGTGGCCTCGGGCGACCACAGGTGCTTCTGCGCCCCGATCGTCGTGGCCCCGGCCGAGCCATGCACCATCTCGATAGCCGCCAGCCTGACCTTGCCCGCTGCGGTGCGCGCCAGCGCCGTCCCCGCCGGAATCATGGCCTCGAGCAGCGGCAGCGACAGCGACACGCCCACGCCCTTGAGGGCAGTGCGGCGCGACAGGTGCTTCTTCGTGAGATACATCAGCAGGCTCCTTCGTTCACTCGTCACGACCCGCCGTCAGCGGGCCACCTCGGTCGTCGTCTCGGCTTCGAGGCGTCCCATCTGGAACGCCGGACTCTTCACCACACCCAGGATGAACTGGGACATGCGGTCACCCGCACGCCCGGCTTCCTGCACAATGCGCCGCACGGTCGGCAGGTCGTAGTGTTCGACACGACGGCCCAGCCCGTAGGTCATCAGGCTTTCTGTGAAGCTCAGCAGGAACACATCCTTGTGTCGCAGCAGCGCGTCGCGCAGCCCCTGGGGGCCCTGCATCTTCGTGCCGTCATACAGGTCGCCATTCGAGTCGACGGCCGTGTCGCCGTCGCGGATGCGCCAGGCGCCGGTGACGTCGAAATTCTCGAGCGCCAGCCCCAGGGGATCAATCACGCGATGGCAGGAGTTGCAGGTCGGATTCTTGCGGTGCTCTTCCATGCGCTCGCGCGTCGACAGCACCTTGGCCCCCTGGGCAGCCGACACCGACTCGTCAAGCGACGGCACATTGGGGGGCGGCGCCGGGGGAGGCGACCCGAGCAGCACTTCCATCACCCACTTGCCACGCTGGACGGGCGAGGTGCGGTCGGCCACCGACGTCAGGGCCAGAATGCTGCCCTGCCCCAGCAGGCCACGCCGGTTCGCATCCGGCAGGGCCACGCGCCGGAACTCGGGGCCGGTGACATTCGGCAGGCCATAGTGCTTGGCCACCCGCTCGTTGACGAACGTGTAATCGGCCGTCAGCAGTTCGGTCACGGGCCGGTCATCGCGCACGATCGCCTCGAACAGCAGCTCGGTCTCACGCTTGAGTCCCTGCGCCAGCGTCTGGTCATACTGCGGATACAGCAGCGCGTCAGGGTTCAGCTTCATCAGGTCCTGCAGCCGCAACCACTGCGACCCGAACCGGGTGCCCATCGCCTGGGCCCGCCGGTCGCGAAGCATGCGCTGCACCTGCTGCTCGAGCATACCGGGCGCCCGCAGGCGGCCCGCGGTCGCCACCGTCAGCAGTTCCTCGTCGGGACCCGCGCCCCAGATGAAGAATGACAGCCGGCTGGCGAGGTCGACGTCGCCGATCCGATAGTTCTGGCCTGGCCGCGCCGTGGCCGGCACTTCCTCTAGGCGGAACAGGAACTTCGGACTGGCCAGCATGGCCTGCACCGCCATCCGCACGCCGTCCTCAAAGTCGCCATCGCGACGGCCCTGCTCGTAGAACCCCATCAGCTTCCGCACATCGTCGGACGACGCCGGGGCCCGATAGGCCTGCGAGGCCAGTCGCTTCACAATCGCGGTGGCACACGGCGCTTCCTCGCTCGACGCCGTGGGGCGGCACGAGAAGATGCGCTGCCGGCTCGGTGACTGCGAAATGCCGGTGACCGCGATGGGGCCGGTGACGGCAAACTCGCGCAGGTGCGGCAGGGCGGTAACGCCGAAGCCCGCGCCGATCTGCGTATCGGCCAGGGTGTGCTCGATGGGCGCAATCAGGTCATCGACCGGCGCATCGAAGCGCGAAATGAACGCGGCAGCGATTCGCTGCGGGCCGGCCTTCACATGAATCTTCGGGGTGACGAGATTCATGCCGTTCGGGTCAGACTCGCTCATGCGGGTGTTGATATCGAGCAGCGCCACGCGCGCGCCATTCACCGACACCTCAATCTGCTCGCCCGGCACGCTGCTGCCGAACAGCTGCCCCGTGGGAATCGAGTGCAGCATCATGCGGAACGTGTAATCGCCGTCCGCCGGGAAGATGTGCTCGACGACGATGCCCCCGCGCGTGCCGAAGGGGGCCCCCTCGAGTTGCCGCATCTGCGAGGCCGTGCGTGGCACCTTGTAGTTCGCTTCGGTCGGCGCCGCCGTCGCATCGCCGAGGGCCAGCGAGCTGATCGCGCTGGCCGCGCGCAGATAGCCCTCGAGCACCGTGGGCGAGAACCCCTGCGCATCGGCCACATTGTCAAAGCCGTCGCTGATGGTGTCGGGGGGCAGATAGGCGTTGACGTCCACCTTCAAATCGAGCAGCTCGCGAATCGCGGTAGCGTATTCCGCGCGATTGAGGCGCTGGAACGGGCGGCGCCCGGGATTCGGGCTGAGGGCCGCCGCGCGATCGATGCGGGTCTCGAGGGCCTCGGCCAGTTGCGCCAGCACGATTGGCTCGGGGCGACGGGCCCCGGCAGGCGGCATCATGCCCGCGCGCACCTTCCGGATGACTTTCTCGGTCACCTCCGCATGTTCGACAGCCGACGCGGCATCGAATGCGGCGAGGCTGAGTCCGCCCGCCTTCGCCCGGTCGCTGTGGCATCCCGCGCAGTACTGCTTCACGAGCGCGTTCTGTTCGGTGACCGCCAGACCGGCCGGTTTCGGGGCCGCGTGCGCTGGCGCTGGACGCACGGACGGGGCGGCCTGCCCCGCGATGTTGCGCCCCCCCTCAGCAGACGACCCGACGCCGTCGGCTGCCGGCCGCGCCCCGGTGAGGGACAGGGAACCGGCGATGATGCCGGCCGCGATAAGGCTGACCATCCGAAGTTGTAACACGCCTGACATACCCCAACGGAGTATACGGCGGTTCTCACGGAAGCCGTGTCAGAATTTGTCAGGGAAATCGGGGTTCCGTTCATGCACATCGGCATCGACCTCGGGGGGACAAAAATCGAAGGCGTACGGCTCGACGCCGGCGGGCGGGAACAGCAGCGCCTGCGCGTGCCCGCGCCTCGCGGATCCTATGCGGATACGCTCGACGCCATCGTCGGTGTCGTGCAGGCCCTCGAGCACCCCGCGGGGCTCCTCTGCACTGTGGGCGTGGGCATTCCCGGCGCCCTGTCTCCCGGCACCGGGCTCGTCAAGAACGCCAACTCGACGTGGCTCATCGGGCACGCGCTCGACCGTGACCTCGCCGCGCGCCTTGCACGGCCGGTCGTCGTGGCCAACGATGCCAACTGCTTTGTCCTCTCTGAAGCAACCGACGGCGCAGGAGCCGGAGCGGCCGTCGTCTTCGGGGTGATTCTGGGCACGGGCGTCGGTGGGGGGATCACCGTCGGAGGCCGGGTGATCGAAGGGCCGCATCGCATTGCCGGCGAGTGGGGGCATCTGCCGCTGCCGTGGCCGACCCGCGACGAACACCCGGGACCCCCGTGTTACTGCGGCCGCACCGGGTGCATCGAAACCTGGGTCTCTGGTCCGGGCTGGGCGGCCGACTTTCATCGCACAACCGGCCGCCAGATGGCGGCAGACGCGCTGGCGGCCGCCGCCCGCGACGGCGATCCCGATGCGCAGGCGTCACGCGACCGCTACGTCGACCGGCTGGCGCGCAGTCTGGCCCTCATCATCACGATGCTCGACCCTGATGTCATTGTTCTGGGCGGCGGGGTCTCGCAGGTCCAGGCGCTCTACGACGAGGTGCCGGCGCAGTGGTCGCGCTGGGTGTTCTCCGACGCCGTCAATACGCCCCTGCGCCGCGCAGGTTTTGGCGACGCCAGTGGCGTGCGCGGGGCGGCTTGGCTGGGCCGGGCCGGGGCCCAGCGGCCCTCGGTGGAAGGTCAGGGCGTTCCAGAGGCCGGGCCCTCGGCCGGGCGAACCGTGATCTTGTAGACGGCCACGGGCCACGCCGTGCCGCGTCCGGCGCGTCGAGCCAGCGTCCCGCCGGGACGCTGATCGGACGGATCGCGCTTCTGCAGATCGACGTGTCGCAGCGTGATGACATTGAAGCCGGGGCGGACGATCTCCGCAGCCTGATCCGCAGCGACGGTCAGTGACACGTCATTGGCCGCCGGCACACCAGACGCGAAGCGCCCAACGGTCACCCCGTTGACCTCGACGGCGAGCGTCACCTCGTAGGTCGGCTCCTCGAAACGCGTCCGACTCCGGATGTCGATGGCCACGCCTCCCCCCTCATAGGCGAGCGGCACGGCGAGCTCGGCCACGGGTCCCAGCGTCCACCAGCCCTGACCGAAGTCGTCGGCGGTCGGGGCATCCCACCCGCTCAGCAGGAACCGCTCCGCCTCTCTCGGGAAATCCGTGGAAAACGGCCAGACCGGCGACTCGGGGCCCAGCAGGTCGTACTTGGCCGCCGGCAATCCGGTGCGCCAGGCAAACCACTGATCCGCCGGGAACGTGAACAGGAAACGATACGGCGGCCGCGTGTGCAGATCGGCCTGCTGTCGCACCATCTTCGCAAAGCTGATGCGCTCTTCGCGTGGCACCATGAACGTGGCGAACTGATCCATCAGCAACACGTTCCACCAGAGCCCGAATGCCCCGATCGGCGCCAGCATCAGCCATGGTCGCCGCAACACGGTCTCGAGCACCAGGGCGAGCCCCGGGGCCAGCAGCACCAGCATGCTGCTGAAGCGCCGGCCCCCGAACGACCCGTTGCCGTGCCAGTCCTGAGTCGAGCCGTTGACCCAGGCCATCGAGAGCAGGACGAGCAGCGCGGTGACTGCCCACCGGGTGTCCCGCCACAGCAGCGCGACGGTGCCGATCACCGCGATGTAGGCCACGGGATGCCACGAGAGGAACCCGTGCCACGACGAAAACAGCGTGTCGAGCCAGCGCGACTCGAAGGGATGCAGATACCCGCCCTGGCCGACCAGGGCGTAGCTGTACTGCGAAAACACCACCTGACTGTGGACCACCTGCAGCGCCAGGGCCGGCAGCGTGCCGAGCCCGGCCCACCACGCCAGCCCCAGCGTGTCGCGCACCCGCGCCGTCCACGCGCGCCCGGGCATCGTCATCACGACCACGGCCGGCCAGAGCGCGAAGAGCACATCCTGCGGCCGCACGAGGAATGCCAGGCCGATGAGGCCTCCCAGCATCAGTGCCTGCGAGCGCGAATACGGCCGTCGGCCCCAGTCACTCGCCCGTGTGATGAACACCGCCACGAGTCCGAAACTGGCCGCGTGGGTCATGGTCGGCTCGTAGACGAAGTACCACGTGAGAGGCGTCGCCCCCAGCAGCAGCAGCGTCGTCACCAGGGCGTTGGCGCGGGTGAAGGCTGTCCGCACGGAGCGGTGAACGCTCCACAGGCCAGCCGAGGCCAACGCCGCCGATGACAACATGATGGCGCGGATGAACGCGGTGCCGAGGCCAATGCTCCCCGGATCCGCGGGCGCCGACCATAAGCCGACGGCGCGCCCCACCGTGTCGATCAGCGCCACGAGCAGATAGAGCGGACTCCACACCACGAGCGGCCCGACGGGCACGACATAGTGCGGCCGTGCCGGTTGCCTCAGCAGTTCCACTTCCCGGGCAATATCGAAGTCATGGTCGAAGACCAGGCTGCGCAGTTGCGCCACGTACACGACGCCGTCCGAGGATACGCCGTGGTTGTGCCCCAACATGTAGACGCACGTGCCAAGCAGCACCACGGCCAGCGCGTGTGCGTCGTATTCGTCCGACAGCAGCCGTTCCCATCTGATGCCCCGTCGCTGTGCAATGAAGCGCGAGATCGCCAGGCCCACGACGAGACCGCCACCCAAAAGCAGCCAGAGTGACTGTGATGGCGGAAAGACCAGGGCCGCGCCGAGCCAGCCCGCGGCCAGGGCGGCTACCATCGCCTGAGGTGCCACGTCAGCGGACGACCTTTCCCGCCCCGCGGATGACGTGCCCGGGGCGTGCGTCGGTGATGGCACCGTCGCTCACCACGGCCTGCCCGTTGACCAGCACATGACGGATGCCGGTCGAGTACTGGTTTGGCTGTGTGTACGTCGAGCGATCCTGGACGGTGGCGAGGTCGAACACCGTGATGTCGGCCTTGAAACCGGGCCGCAGCAGGCCCCGGTCGAGCAGGCCCATGCGCGCCGCCGGTCTCGACGTGAACTTCCGCACCGCGTCCTCGACGGTCAGCAGGCGCTGGTCGCGCACATAGGTGCCAAGAATCTTCGTGAACGACCCCCAGGCCCGGGGATGTGACTTCGAGACCGAGAGCGGACCATCCTCTGCGCGTGCGCCCGAGTCGGTGCCTATCGAGATCAGCGGGTGCGCAAGAGCCGCCCGCACGTCATCCTCGCGCATGATCGAGATGATCACAGACGACTCGCCCCGGTCGGCGATGACCAGATCCATCACGGCGTCGCGCGGGTCAACGCCCATCTCGCGTCCGATCTCGGTGAGCGTCTTCCCTTCCCACTTGCGCAGTGACGGATCGAGCACCGACGACAGCAGCACACCGTCGCCGCCACCAGACCCGTACCACTGATTCTCCCAGTCCTTCGGACTCGGGTCTTCCATGTCGCGCCTGATGCGCGCGCGGTTGGCCGGGTCCTTGAGTCGCGCCAGCATCGCATCCGTGCCGCCGTCGCGCACCCACAGCGGCAGGCAGGCATCGAGGCCGTTCGACGCGCGGTCGTACGGGTAGATGTTTGCGCTCACATCCAGCCCCCGCGCGCGCGCGGATTCGAGATGTCGCAGCACCTCGGGCATCCGACCCCAGTTGGCACGATAGGCCGTCTTCAGGTGCCAGACTTCCGTGGGAATGCTCGCCTGCTCGGCCACCGTGAACGCTTCGTCGAGCGACGCGATGATTTGATGCGACTCTGACCGCTGGTGCGTCAGATAGCGCCCCCCGTATTCCGCAGCCACCCGCGCCATGGCCACGATCTCCTCCGTCGAGGCAAAGCGATCGGGCACATACTGCAGCGACGTGCTCAGCCCGAGCGCGCCCTGCTCCATGGCGTCGCGCACCAGCTGCTCCATCTGCCGCAGTTCCTCGACTGTGGCAGCACGCTGGGAATCGCCGATGACATACGACCGGAGGCCGCCGGCCCCGACGAACGTGCCGATGTTGATCGCGGGCCGCGATCGGGACTCGAGCCGCGCGAAATATTCCCCGAGGGTGCGGAAGTCGAGTGTCACTCCGAACGCCTGATAGTTGGGCTGCGCCTCGGCGGCGAGCCGATCGTTGAGGGGGGCAATCGACGTCCCCTCTCCCGTGATCTCCGTCGTCACGCCCTGCGTGATCTTCGACGCCGCGCGACTGTCTGCCAGCACGTTGAATTCCGACTGGCCCAGCATGTCGATGAAGCCCGGGCTCACGTAGAGCCCCCGGGCATCGATCGTGCGGGCCGTGGTGCGGGTGCGCAAGTCGCCGATGGCCGTGATCTGATCGCCCACGATGCCGACGTCGGCCAGTGACCAGGGCGCGCCGGAGCCATCGACCAGACGCCCGCCCGAGATGACGAGGTCGAACTCCGTCGCACGTGGAGTCGGCGCGGGAGGCGCGGCCGTCTGGCAGGCAGCGACCGACAGCAGCAAGAGCAGAAGCACCGTGGGTTTCACGGGCGCGATTGTACAATCAGCCCGCATGCCGCAGCGGTTCCGACTCCACACCATCCTGGCCGGGCTGGTGACCGCTGCCGCGTGGTGGGTCTCGCGGGGCATCCTCGAGGTCGTCATCATTGACGGCCGTGCCGTTCGGCTGGCCTACCTGCCCGGCTGGGAAGCCCTGCTGGGCTTCATGCTGGCCGCTGCCTCGTTGCTCGGGCTTCTGTCGGTCGTTCATCGCCAGGCGGATCCCGCACGCGGAGACCAGACCCGCTGGGTGCCGCTGCTGATCCTCGCCTCGCTGGTCGTGCCGTATGTGCCGCTGCTCGCCGACTCGTTCACCCCGCTCAGGCTGCTGGCCGGTCCGCTACGCAGCGCGGTCTGGACCGTCGTGCTCGGGGTGCTGGCGTCGAGCCTGGTCTCCACCCCCTCTGCACAGGCGTGGATCGCACGACACCAGCGCGGCCGGCTCGGCCATGCCGCGATGTCCCTCGTCGTACTGTGCGGTACGGTTGCCCTGCTGACGGCCGTGCCGGTCGACGGCATCGGTCCGCTGACACCGCTCGGGGTGGGGCTGCGGCTGACGCTGCTTGCAGTACTGGCGTGGGGCACGCTGGCCGCGGCCAGAGACGCGACGACCGACGAGGGGGCGGCCCTGCTTTCCACCGTGGCACTGGTCCTGTCGGTGCCCGTCCTGCAGACGCTGGGCGCGGGCGGTCCGGCCCTGGCGGTCATGAGCGCGGTGGCGGTGGCCACGGCGGCGCGCCCGGCGATCTTCGTGGGTCTCTCGTGCGGACTGCTGACCTGGTTCGGCACGGACATCATCCCGCTGGCCCTGGTGCTGCTGCTCGGACGCATGGCCGCCCTGGTCGCGTCCACCCCCACCCGTCAACCCGATCGTGCCACGCTGGCGGCCATGGTGGCGCCGTTTGTGGCGATGGTGGGTCTTGCAGCGACCGGCCTGCTACCGCTTCCCCCCTGGTGGCCTGCCGGCCCTGCCTCGGACGCCTCTATCGACGGTGTATCAACGTCCCCGGTGGTCGTGCTGGCCGGTCTGTGGCTCGACCAGCGACACGGACTCCTGTTCGGGGTACCCGTGCTGTGGCTGCTGGTGTCAGGAGTGCCTGCCCTCTGGCAGCGCTCCACCGAGGACCGGGTACGACTGATCACGGCGACGGCGGCGCTCCTGGTGCTGGTCGCCGCCGCTGCGGGGCGCGCGGAGTGGTGGGGCACCGAACCGGACCAGCCCTGGCCGCTGGCCGCCGCTCTGCCCCTGCTCGCGCCTCTTGTGGCGGCAGGCTGGTCCACAGCGCCGTTCCACTCGACGCTCCGGGGGATGAGACATGCGCTGCTGTGGTGCGGACTCTGGATGGGTGCAGCCGTGGTGTGGACGGATGCGACAGAGTCAGCCGTGCGGGGATTTCCTGGCCTCGCCCCGCTGCTCGTCTGGATCTCGCCGCTGAACGAGGCCTGGCAGGCCCTGCCGACGTTCCGTCACGATACGCTGACCACGGCCCTCGTCCATGGTGCCCTCTGGCTGATGACGGCCGCCGGCGTCGCCTTCGTCGTGCGTCACCTCCGTCCGAGGACCCCGGGCATCGACGGGGTCCGGGCCCTGCTGGGCCTTGCCAGCGTCGTGGTCGTGGCGTCGACCGGGGTCAGCCGATGGCCGCATGATGCGGAGCTCTCGGGCCCGCGACTCGAGGCGCGGTCGCGGCTCTTCGCCCTCGACGTATTTGACCCGCAGGCCCGGCCTGCGGCCCTGCTCTACACGCCGCTGACGCGGATGGCGGCGTCAGACACCCTGCCGCTCCTCGCCCTCCACGTGACGCCGGGGCTGCGGAGCGATCCGCAACCCCTGCGGGTGCTGCTGAACGGGCGCTGGTCGTTGCCGGCCGGGCAGTATCGCTGGACCGTCGACTGGACGCCCGGTGCTTCGCCGTCACGCGACACCGTCGGCGTGCAGGTGGGGCGGACCGGCCCCCCCCTCACCACCATCGAGGTGGGCGGACCTCGCGGACGGGCCGAATTCGATCTGACGCTTCCCTCCGATGCGGTCTTCGTCGGGCTCCGCGGGTCAGCCACGCTCGCGCGTGCCCTCACCCGCATCCGCGTGACGCCCCTGTCGATCGTCCCCGCATCGCTGCGGCCCGCGATTCCGCAGGTCGTCGGTGCAGTGCAGACGCCGGGTGGCCTCCTGCTGGTGCACACCGATACGGCAGGCATCGAGGCCGGTAGCGGTGTCTGGATCATGGCTGGCGCCCCCGCCGGGCTATCGCTGCCAGAGCCATCCGCGGCTCCATCCACTGCACCATCGCGCTCGGTAACGGTGCGCCTGCAGAGCGACGCCCCCACCAACCGCGTCACGCTCGCCAGCCGCGGATGGCGGGCAACCGTCACGCTCGGCGCCGGCGTTCCGCTCGACGTTCAGATACCCCGCACGGGCGCGCCCGTGACGCCGCTGACCATCGAGGCCGAGACGGCCTACGTGCCCGCGTCTCACCTGCCGGGTTCAGACGACCGGCGACCACTCGGCGTCTGGGTCACGCGCCCGCCGACCATCGGCGACCCGCTACACTGAAGCCATGTCGATTGCCGATCTCAGACGCGACTATCGTTCGCACGTGCTGGTGGAAGCCGACGCGTCCGATGATCCGCTCGTCCAGTTCCGGCGGTGGTTCGATGACGCCCTCCGTGCCGAACTGCTCGAACCGAACGCCATGACCCTCGCGACAGTGTCCGCGGATGGCGACCCGGCCGCGCGAACCGTCCTGCTGAAGGGCCTCGACGACACCGGCTTCGTGTTCTTCACCAACTACGACAGTGCCAAGGGCCGCCATCTCACCAGCCATCCCCGTGCCTGCCTGCTGTTCTTCTGGGGGGAACTGGAACGGCAGGTCCGCATCACCGGCGACGTGGAACGCCTCGGTACCGCCGAGTCGCTCGAATACTTCCGTTCGCGGCCGCGCAGCAGCCAACTGGGCGCGTGGGCCTCTCCACAGAGCCAGGTCATAGCGTCGCGCACGGTGCTCGACGATGCCCTCGCGCAGCTCGAGGCCACGCACGCCAGCCAGGAGATCCCGCTACCGCCCTTCTGGGGCGGGTATCGCGTCGTGCCCGACGCAGTCGAGTTCTGGCAGGGCCGCACCAGCCGCCTGCATGATCGGCTGCTGTACACGCGCCAGGGTCACGACTGGTCACGCGTGCGTCTGGCCCCATAATCGGTGAGCGGCGGGCGTAACCGACCACTGAGGTTCAGTCCCGCGCACGACCGCCTCGGGAGGCAGGCGCCCGCCTCTGCGTCGTTCGCGGCTTAGCGCGGCACGGCCGCCAGTGGCACGCGGGCGGTCTGCACCCGGTCTTTCCGGAAGGCCACTAGCAGATCTCCGCCGGCGCGCACCAGATTCGGCACGCCAGTGCCTCGCCCGCTGACGCTGCGCGCCACGGCCACAGCCGGTGCCACCGCACCCGTCGCTGACACGCGGCGCAGCAGAACCTCACCCACACCCTCCCCTTTCCGCTCGAGCCAGCTCACCACAGACGTGCCGTCGTCGAGCAGCACCAGATCGGGATAGCCCACCGGTGCGCCCGCATCGACCACAACGGGGGCGCTGAACGTGGCGCCGCCATCGGTCGACGTCGCCCACTTGAGCCGAGGGGTATCGTTCGCGGCGGTGAACCAGGCCACGACGACCTGCCGTCCGCGGGCAGCGATCGCCGGCCCGTTGGTCGGGCAGCCGGGAATCTTCCAGCCGTCGCGTGACACGGCGGCCGCCGGGGTCCACCCGCCGCTGACCTGTCGCACCACGGAAATGTCGCGGATTTCGCCGGGCTGGTGGTCGCGGAATACCGCGACCAGGCCATCTGACGTGCGGGCAATGTCGGTCATGCAGCACGTGCAGGCATCGGCATCCACCGTCTGTAGTGGACCGGGGCGCCCGTCGCCCCCGAACGACACCACCGCCACCGTCTTGATGTGCTCATCCTCGCCGGTGCCATGGCCCTCGTGGCCGCCCCCCCCATCTGACGGCGGCACGTCAGGCTTCTCCGGGCGCAGGAACACGGCGTCAGCGCCAGACGCATTCGGCAGAAACGTCACAAAGCCAGAGTAGTCGGCCACGTTCTCCATGCCGTCGTTGAAGGTGCGGGGCCAGGTGCGTCCCCGATCGTTCGAGCGCGCCACCTGCACCCCATACCCGTAACTGCCCTTCGCGCGTCCGGTGTGGACCAGCCAGTGCGCCAGCAGGGTGCCGTCACCGAGCGCCGCCAGCGACGGGCGGTCGGCCCAGTTGACGAACCAGTTGGTGCCCCGGGCAATCTCACGCGGGGGCGCCCATCCGGAAGCCTCGAGCACCGAGAACTTCAGGGCATGCGCATCGGTCCCCGCCGGCTCCAGCCAGCTGAGATAGGAGCGGCCGTCAGCGCCGGTGGTAAGGGCGTAGGCCTGACTGCGGTCAGCCGCCGGCGAGGGCAGGTCGATCGCCGGGCGCAAGACCCCGGATGCCGGCACCTGAGCGACCACCGGGCGCACGGCGCAGAGGCCCGCCAGAAGTGCCCCCACCATCAGCGAGCGCCTGACCCGTTCCGATGTCTGCGTGATCGCACTCTGCATGCGAGACCCGTCTAGGGAATGAACGTGAAGGGAGCGAAACCGGACACGCCCCCCCCCCACGGCCACAGACCGGCACCACTCCGCGGTCTGGCCTCGGCCCGCACGACGATGTAGTAATCGCGGTGCTCCTGCAGCACGCCGGTGCGGAAGAGCGGCAGACGTTCGAACTCGGTCATCATCTGCTGGACCACCGACTCGTCGTCGACCACCCGCGACTCCTGCGTGCGGCCGTCGAGGGTGCGGGTGATGGTGTGCCGCCGCGTCAGATTGTCGAATTCCACGGTGGTCGCCACGACCGCCGAGGCCACAGTGCGATCGACCCAGGCAGGCACCTTCAGACGAAGGTCGACGGTGTAGGTGAACGTGGTCCGCAACCCACTGCGAATCACGGCCCTGACGTCGTCGGTGAACCCGTGTTCAAGCCCGAAGGACACCAGCACGTAGCCGTCACGCACCTGAGGCCGGACACGCACGGTCTCGGCCTGAAGCGGCACGGTGGCGACGAGCAGCAGCGCCAGCAGTGGCAGCACGGACGCAGAGGAGAGAAGGCGACGCACTCGCCGAGATCCTAACACACGCAGTGCGCTTCATATACCGCGCGGCACCACGCGGGGGTGGTGCTATGATCCGGCGTGGTGAAGTCCCTCACGCGTCTCCTCGCTGCTCTCGCCCTGGCGACGCTGGCCGCGGTGACGTCGGCACCTCGGGCGTCAGCCCAGGAGCTGCTGTTCAGCCTCTTCGGTCGCTACGTCGACACCCTTCGGCTGCAGGTCGGCATCCCCGGCTTGACCGCGCTGATTGTCAGCGATCGGACACCGGCCTGGGAAGCGGCCTATGGGTTTGCCGACGTCGAGAGGAGCGTACGCACCCGTCCCGATACGCCGTTCCCCATCGGGAGCCTGACGCAACCATTCGGTGCGCTCATGCTCGGCGCGTGCGCCGTACAGGGCAGTCTTGATATCGAGCAGCCTGTCAGCCGATGGGTCAGTGACTTTCCCTCGCAAACCGCCACGGTGCGGCACGTGCTGGCCCATGCCAGCGACGGTGAGCCCCCGGGGATGTTCCGCTATGCGCCCGAGCGCTTTGCCCATCTGACCGCCGTGGCCCAGGCGTGCGATCCGATGCCCTACCGTCAGCGGGTGTATGCGTCCGTGATTGAGCGGCTGGCCATGACAGACACCGTGCCGGGCCACGATCTGGTGCTCCCGGACAACGACGCCCGCGCGCTGTTCACCGATGATCAACTCGCGCGTTTCGCGTCCATCGTGGCTCGCGCGGCTGTCCCTTACAGGGTCGAGCGACCGGGTCGAGTGGTCCGCAGTGATTACGCACCGCGCGCGCTCAATGCGGAACACGGGCTCGTGTCGACCGTGCGCGACCTGGGCCGGTTTGAAGCGGCACTCGACGAGGGCCTGCTGCTTCCTCCAGAGATTCTGGCCATCGCGTGGACGCCAGCCAATTTCTCGGGCGTGGCCCTGCCTACGGGGCTGGGCTGGTTTGTCCAGGATTACAACGGCGAACCACTCATCTGGCAGTTCTCCGAGGCCCCCGGTGCCTACTCAGGCATCATCCTCAAGGCACCCGCACGGCGCCTCACGCTGATCATGCTGGCCAACAGTGACCAGCTGACCGCACATGCGGGACTGTCGCGTGGCGATGTCAGTGCCTCACCGTTCGTGCGGATCTTCCTCCGGCTGTTCGTGTCCTGACGTGGTTCTCCGGTCACGTCGCACCCTCGCGGGTCTCACCCGAACCGTGTGCCTAGTGACGGCCATTGTGGCCTGCCCGGTGCGCGCCGCCGCCCAGCAGATACAGGTCGTGCCCTACTTCGGCGCCACGTTCCAGGGCAGCAGTGCGCTGCTGGCCGACCTCGAAGGCGGTTCCCGCGAGAGCGCCAGCGTGCTCGGTGTCAGTGCCGTGCGGCTGGGAGAAGGATGGCTCGGCCTCGAAGCCGACCTCGCCTACGCACCCGGGTTCTTCGAGCGCGGTCGGCGCGAAATCGTGCTCCCGGGCAGCTACGTCAGCACACTCACGGCCAGTGCGGTGGCCACGCTCCCGGTTCGCATTACGCGGGAATCGCTGCGACCGTATCTGGTCGTCGGCGGCGGAGCGCTCAGGGCCCGGGCACGCGACCTGACGGGCGAATTCCCGGTGCTGTCGACGATGCCCGTCGTGACCCTCGGAGGGGGGGCCACCGGCTTTGTATCGAACACCTTCGGACTGCGCTTCGACGTCAGGAACGTCCGCAGCCTGGGCCGCGGCGATGACGCACTGGTGCTCGAGGGCCCGCGCGTCCGGTTCTGGCGCGGCAGCATCGGGCTGGTCTTCCGCTACTGATCCTCTGGCCGTCATGTCCTCTCGCCACGGCACACCTCCTGCGCCCACGGCCTACCGGCCGTGCGTCGGCGCCGTCATCCGTAACGGGCAGGGGCGCATCTGGATTGGCCGTCGCGCCGAAGCCGAGCACGATGCGGAAGGCACGGGACTGTGGTGGCAGATGCCTCAAGGCGGCATCGATGCCGGGGAAGACCCGCACGTGGCCGTGGTGCGCGAGGTGCATGAAGAGACCGGAATCGTCAGCGTCACGGTCACGGCTTCGGTCGAGGAGTGGCTGACCTACGATGTGCCGTCGGCGCTGATGGGCAAGGCCTGGGGCGGACGCTTCCGGGGCCAGCGTCAGAAATGGTTTCTGCTCGACTTTCACGGGCACGATGCCGAAGTCTCACTCGGCCCTTTGCCCGGTCACGTGCGTGAGTTTGATGCGTGGCGATGGGCGGGCTCGGATGAGGTGATCGACGCCATCGTGCCGTTTAAGCGCCCCGTCTATGCCCGCGTGCTCGAGTGGCTGTCGGCGCAGCCCGGTCGCCGCTAGCCTGACCGGGACGTGCGGGTCGGGCTCGGGTTACCATTTCAGTGACGAGCGCCCGTAGCTCAGGTGGATAGAGCACCGGCCTTCTAAGCCGGGGGTCGCAGGTTCGAATCCTGCCGGGCGCGCCACGCGTGGCGAGAGGCGGGTGGGCACGCGCCGTTTCCCCGTCCCCGAGTGTCGCGCGTGCGTTACCGCGATCGCATGCACGTCGAGGGACGTTGACACATTCGACCGTCGCCAAGGTCGGCCGAAGGGGACGCCGCTGGCTGCCGTCGCCGCCTGCGCGGCCCATCGCTCCTAGAGCCAGCGCCTGACCCGGTCGCAGTAGGCGAGGTAGTCAGTCCCGAAGCGCGCCGCCAGCACTCGCTCCTCAGGCAGGACCTGAAGCCAGTGCAGCCACAACCAGGCCCCCCCCACCCGCGAGCGCGACGCCGCCGCCGAGCCTAAGGCCCCAGCCCCCCAGCGCCATCAGCATCCCGACGTACATCGGATTGCGCGACCACCGGTTCGGGCCGGTGATGATCAGCGCCGACGCCTCCGCCGGTCGCAGCGGATGAAGGGGTGTGGAGGCTTGGCGGAACGTCAGCACAGCCCACCCCGCGACCAGCAGGCCTGCCCCACCAACGCACGGACCTGCGACCTGAAATGCTGGCGGCCCTGCCTCAGGAGCTCCGGGGGACACCGCCCACATTACGGTGGCCGTCACGGCTACCACCAGTGGCGGCGGCACCCGGCACTCAAGCCATCGCCGGCGAACGGGGGGCGGTACTGCCAGCGTCATGGACGAGGTGCGTCGCCTCCGCCCCCGCCGTCCCATGACGGGTCGTCCTCATTGAACGACACGTCCAGGCCAATCTGATACGTGCCGGTCTCCGGGTCATCGGGTTCCTCAGGCAATTGCAGCGCCACGATGCGCCGCCCGGGTCTGGCACGCACACCGACACTCACCCAGAAGGCCTCCTGCTGGCCTCGGGGCTGTGCGCCGGGGAGCGACAGCACTACCGGCTTGAGCTCATTGAACAGGCGCTCGGCCGCCGCGCGTGTGCGGACCCGCGCCACCACGACCCCGAGTTTCACCTGCGGTTTCCCGCCGCGCAGTTCGGAACGGCCCCGCAGCTCGGTGACGAGTGGATGTTCACCGAACTCGTCCCAGACCGGCGCTCCCTGTGGCACGGTCAGCAGGTCATACCGGACGGACCAGGTGCTGCCTGGCGGATCGGCATTATGCACGGCCGCCGCACGCACCGACGTGAACTGATTCAGCGCATCGGCCCAGTAGGCCCTGATCGCCTCCGGCGGTGCCACGAATCGAAAGGCCGGCCGGGCGTGCTGGGCCACAATCCCCCCGTCGTACGCCAGCACCCCGCACACTACCACCATCACCAGACGACGCGTCATGATGCGCTCCCACCTCCCGAGTGGAAGAGCATACGCCGGCGTCCGACCACCCGCAGTCGCACCCGTTGGGCAGGCCGCTTTCGTTCGGTGGTTCGTCGTACACGTGGTCTCCCACCAACGGCCACCCCGAACCCGCGTGCCTCGGGGCCACAGGGATGACGTGCCGGGGCCGTGTGCAGGCACGGTGTCGAGCGGGTGCAGACGCTGTCTGGCGCTGCGCCAGGCGGTGGCGCTAGCTGTGAATGTCAAAGAGGTTGTTCATGATCACGCAGCCTCCCGGAAACGCATCCACGGCGAGCGTCGACCGAGGCTCACGTGGGGACGCTTGTGGTTGTAAACGCGCAGGAACGGGCGGAGCGCCTCGGTCCGCCGCGCCGAGCAAGGCCACCTATCCCGGGCAGCTCACGAGCCTTGCCTCCGACTGGCACGACATCGACGCGGCCGTGGACTACGTGCGGAAGATCCGCGGCGTGAGCAAGGTGAGCCTGGTAGCGTGGTCGCTCGGCGGTCCGCGCGCCGGCGGCTACGCGGCCCAGCACCCCGAGAAGGTGGAGCGCATGGTGCTCTTCGCACCCGCCTACAACCGTACCGCGCCGGCCACGCCGCCCGCGCTGCCGAACCCCGGCGTGGTCTTCAACACGCAGTCGCGCAGTGAGTTCATCGCCAACTGGGATCGCCAGGTGGGCTGCACGGATCAGTATCAGCCGGCCGTGCGCGATGTGGTGTGGGCCGAGATGCTGGCCTCCGATCCGGTGGGCGCCACGTGGGGCACGGGCGTGCGCCGCGCGCCCTCCACCACGACCTTCGGCTGGAACCAGGCGTCGATCGGCGGTACGAAGATTCCCACGATGATCATCGCCGGCGCTCTCGACAGGCAGGTGCCGCCCGATCGCGTGAAGGTAGCCTACGACGACCTTGGTGCCACGGACAAAGTGCTCGTGGCTCTCGCTTGCTCGTCGCACAACGCGATGTGGGAACGCAACCACCTGCTGATGTTCAAGGCCTCCCTCGACTGGCTGTCGAAGGGGGCTGTGGGCGAACAGAAGACCGGCGTCATGCGCCTGGGATACTGACCGCGGCAGCGCGGCGGGTCCGGTCCGGCGGATTCCCGCGGTACGATCGGCACTTTCTCCCATGCTGAGAGCCGGAATCGTGGGACTCCCCAACGTGGGCAAGTCCACCGTCTTCAACGCCGTCACGCGCACGCGCGGGGCGCAGGCCGCCAACTACCCCTTCTGCACGATCGACCCGAACGTCGGCATCGTGACCGTGCCCGATGCCCGGCTGGTCGTGCTGCAGAAGATCGCGAAGATGAACGTGGTCATCCCAGCCGCCATCGAATTCGTGGACAGCGCCGGTCTGGTCAAGGGCGCGAGCACGGGCGAAGGACTCGGCAACAAGTTCCTCACGCCGCGTGGCCTGCACTGTGAGCTGATCTGCGCTGGCCAAGTCGGCTCTGGGTCTGAGAACTGGGTCTGAGAACAGGCCTTCCGTTCACCGGGAGGCCGCTCAGACGGCCTATCGTCGCCGGGCACCGATTTTGTGCGCTACTTCGAGTCCGCCGATGGCGGCAACACGTTGAAGCTGTCGATCAGGAACGCGGCCGGCCGCGTGACCGGCGCGCTGACCTGGGCCCGGATCCGGTAACCCGCCGCGCGACGGCGGCCGGTGTGGCGCGGCCTACTTGCCGACGGTGCCCTTGAAGGCGACGCGAATCTGCGGCCCCACCTTGAGCATGCCAAGGAACACCGTCGGCGGATCGATCTTGAAGGTCGAAAACTCGAGCCGCGTGTTGCCTTCGATCTCGGTGCCGTTGGCTGCGGCGCGCAGGGTGACCGGAAACGACACCGGCGCGGTCACGCCGGTGATCGTCATGCTGCCTGTGGCGGTGGTCTGCCCGCCGGCCACGTCGTACTTCTCGAGCCGGTAGACGATCTCCGGGAACTTGTCCGAGTGCATCGCCTCGTTCAGGTGCGCGGTCATCTCGTCGTTCGGACACTTGAAGGCCTTGAGCGGCACCGTGACAACCGCGCTCTGCACACCCGCGGGGAATCCCGGCACGGCCGTGCCGCCGCTGGCCGGCGTGACGGCCACCGTCCCCGGGGCGCTGCAGGTCCAGTTGCGCACTGTCGACGAACCCGAGACCGTGAACTCGATGGTGGACTGGGCCGCGGCCGGAGCCGCTGCCAGCACCACACTGCCGAGCGCGAAGGTGCGCAGGCGACGCAGCGTCACAGCCCGAACCCCTGGGCGTTGTGGCGCATCATGATTGGCCGCTGACCGGGCACGACCAGCTGCGGGCCGATCTGGTCGATGGTCGCCGTGCGGGTCTGGCGCATCACCATGCGGAACTCGTCGAGCATCAGCCCGATCACTCTGTCCACGCCTTCCTGGCCGAAGGCGCCGAGGCCCCACACGTAGGGCCGGCCGATGCCGACGGCGTCAGCGCCCAGTGCCAGCGCCTTGAAGATGTCGGCGCCGCGGCGCACACCGCTGTCGATCATCACCGGGATCTTGCCGTTGACGCCGGCGACCACGTCGGGCAGGCAATCGATGCTGCCGCGCAGGGCGTTCTCGGCCCGGCCGCCGTGATTCGACACGAACACCGCATCGACGCCATACTTGACGCACAGCTCGGCTTCCTCGCGCGTCACGATGCCCTTGAGCACGATCTTCATCTGCGTCGTGTCGCGCAGCCGCTTGACGTAGTCCCAGTCGAACGGCGGCCGCGGCCCGGGCGGCCCCGAGACGTCGCGATGCATCGGCCGCTGGTAGCCCTTCTGGTGGTTGTGGCAGCTCTGGCAGAGCGGGCGGTCGTACTCTTCGCGTCCCTGCGAGCGGCGCACCAGTTCGCGGTTGCTGCCGCCGAGCAGGTCCACGGTCCAGACGAGCACCGGGCAGCCGTTGGCCTTCACCTTCTCCAGCGTTCTGCGCGTGATGTCCCAGTCGACGTTGGCGTAGAGCTGGAACCAGTGCGGCTCGCCGCGGGCCTCCGCGATCCGCTCGTACGACTGCGAGCTCTGGTGCGACTGGATCTGCAGGATGCCGCGGGCCTTGGCGGCTCGCGCCGCCCCCGCCTCGCCCTCGGTGTGGTACGCCTCGAGCGCGGCGACCGGGCAGAGGAAGAGCGGGGTGTTCCAGCGCCGGCCGAACAGCGTGACGGCGGTGTCGACCTTGGCGTCGGGCCCCAGGCGGCGCGGCTTGAGGCCGATGCGCTGGAAGCCTTCGCGGTTGGCCACACGCGTTTCCAGGTCGTCCACGCCGAGGTGGAGGTAGTTCCAGTGGTTCGGCAGGTTGTTGGCGTGTGCGACCCGCTCGAAGTCCCACACGTTGATGGCGTCGGCGGCCTCTTCGATGAGCTGACCTGAGAAATGCGCGTCGAGCGCGTCGTTCTGCGGCCCAGTGGCGGCGCCTTGCTGGCCGGTCTGTGTGTGCGATGCCTGCGGCGTGAGCGCGAAGCGTTGGCCGCAGAGTTCGCACGTGCCCGTCCGGCTGCCGGCGGCGTGCCGCGCGTGTGTGGCAACGGCGTCGAGTTCACGCTGCCAGGCCAGTGGCAGGCCGGGGTAGGCCAGCGCCAGGAGTGGGCTGCCGGCGAGCAGGCGGAAGAACTGCCGCCGGCTGCTGCTGGCGTCGAGGGCGTGCGGGTCTTTAGGGGTCGTAGGCATGGTCCGCGCTCCTGGCGCCGACCCCGTGATGAGGGCGGCGCGTACGCCGAGAGAGTAGCACGGTCGGTCAGGCCAACGCCCGCTCGAACGCGCGTACGATCTCGGCGGACGGCAACCGGGTCCACGTCTCGTTGACCGCGAAGCTGACGGCGCCGTCTCGGGTGGGCGCCGGCATCCTGACGCCGACGTCGAGCAGGCGCGACGTGACGGTCCTGGAATCGACGCCGCGCAGCGTGATGTGGGCCACATTCGTGCCCTGCGGCACGCGTGCAATGCGAAGGCGCGGATGTGCCGCCAGCGCCTTGTAGACGTCTTCCGAGGCGCCGACCGCCGCGGTCAGCCGTTCCACGAAGCCATTCATGTAGTGGCGGGCGACCAGGGCCGCCGGCCAGCCCACGGCCAGATTACCGCCGAACATCCGCCGGGTGTGGAACATGTCGTCGAGGAGGCGCGTTGGTCCCGCCAGAATCGCACCCTGACCGCAGTTGAAGTACTTCCAGAGCGACACGTACACGGTGTCGAACGGTGCCGCGTACTCCGCCGGTGTGATGCCGGTGTACGCGGAAGCGATGAAGAGGCGGGCGCCGTCGAGATGCGTGCCGATCCCACGCTCGCGCGCGAATGCCGCCACACGGCGCGCCTCGTCCCAGTCGAACAGCTGCCCTGACAGGCGACGAATCGGGCTTTCGATCGCGAGGGCGCCGACCTCCGCGGCCACGCGTCCGCCGGCCGTGCGTGTCAGCACGGCCTGGACGTCGGCCGTGGTGAACGTGGCGGCGCCATTGGCCAGCGGGATGAGCGTCAGGCCCGACAGCGTCTGACACGCATCACCCGTGTCGTTGTAGATGTGGCTCACCTCTGGCACGATCACGCGCCGTCGGGTGCCCGCCAGCGCGCGAAGCGCCAGCTGATTGGCCAAGGTCCCTGACGGCATGTAGACCGCGGTCTCCTTGCCGAGCACCTGCGCCCAGGGCCGCTCGAAGGCTTCCACCTCGCCACCACGCAAATACGAGTCTTCGCCCACCGTGCGCGCGGCCGTGAGGCGCTGCAGCAACGCCGCGAATGCGGCCGGTGATTGGCCCTTGCCGTCGCCCGACAGGCGGACGGTCTTGTCGTCGAGTGGCGCGTCGGGTGCCTCGGCCAAAGGCAGCTGGCTCAAGCCGGCTGCTGCGCCGAGTGACTCCACGAATCCCCGCCTGGTGACGCCGTCCATCCTCGTCTCCAATCCTTGCTCATCAGGCGCCGCCCGGCGGCAGCCTGCGGATGACGGTCGGGACCGCGGGATCCAGCGTGACCGCGGCCGTTTCGATGGCGGAGGGAATCCGCACGGTTGCCTCGTGGCCGGGGCGCCGGGCGAGCGCCGCCGGCCACGACCGTCGGGACGTCAGAAGGCGATGCGCGAGCCGAACTGCACCGACCGCGGGAAGCCGCTGCCGCCGCGCAGATTCGTGAGCCGCAGGAAGTTACCCGGGATCCGCTCATCCGAGTTGGCCGCGAGAGGATTGTCCCAGTTCGTGCGGTTGGTCAGGTTGAACACGTCGATGAAGAGCTCGACCGTGCGCTCCTGGATGCGACGCCACCATCCGGCGCGGATGTCGACCTGGAAGTAGTCGGGGCCGTAGGCCCCGTTACGACCGCCCGCGTTCTTGACGTTCTGCATCGCGTTCAAGCCCGTGCCGCTGTAGGTGCCGGCGGGCGATGGGTCGTCGAGCTGCCCGTTCTGGTTGACGTCGATGTTGCTGTTGAAGATGGTGAAAGGCGACCCGCTCATGTAGCGCGTGGTCGTGGCCAGCGTCATGCCGCCGGTCTTGGGCACCTCGATACGGCTCGCGATCGACAGCACGTGGCGCCGATCGACGGGTGTGGGGCCGAACCGTTTGTCGAGGTTCATCTCAGTGAGCACCTGGGCGGTGTTCTGGTCGGCCTGGTTACTGGCCGTGCCGCGCGACTTCGACAGCGAGTACGAAATGCGTCCCGACCACTTGTTGGCGTAGCGCTTCTCGAGCTGCAGGTTGAGCGCGTCGTAGTCCGAGCTGCCGTTGTTCTCGAACACCCACACCTGCTGGCGGTACTTGACGGCATCGGCGCCGAGCACGCCGAAGGCGTCGACGCGCGTGATCGCGCCGGCGCGCGTGGTGTTGGCACGAATCATCGGCAGCAGGTTCCGCGCCAGGAACATGTCGCGGTTCATGATGCGGATGTAGTCGGCGTGGAACGCCAGTGTCAGGGTGAGCTCCTGAACGAAGCCGAATGTCGTCTGATGCGCGTACGGCTGCACGCGGTTCGGCGAGTCGTAGATGACGACGCCGGTGTTCCGCGGGTTCGTTCCCGGCGGGAACAGCTGGTTCAGCAGCGCGCGATTCACCGTGGGACCGTTCACCAGGAACGGATCCGTGGGGAACCGACCGGCGGTCGGGCCGGGGTCGATGTTGTCGTTCGGGAAGGCGGCGACGATCGACGTCGTGAACTTCGGGAACTCGATCTGGTCGTCGAGGGCGCCGAGAATCGTGCGGTTGTAGAAAATGCCGTAGCCGCCGCGCACGAGCGTCTTGCCGCCCGAGAACAGCTGGCGCGTGAAGCCGGGGCGGGGAGCAAAGTTGTTCTTGTCGACGTTCGTCTTCTGCCCCGGGGCGAAGAGCGGATTGTCCGACTGGTCGAGCGTCGGGAAAATCTCGAGGTCGTAACGCAGGCCCAGACTCACCGTCGTTTTCTCGTTCAACTGCCACTTGTCCTGGATGAACCCCTCGTAGGTGTGGTTCGTCATCGTCTGGTCGTAGGCGTTCGGGATGCGGATGGTCAAACGCTCCGGGTAGGTGCGCGGATCGGCCGGGTTGAACGGCAGGTTGGTGTTGAAGCTGAACGTGCCGTTCTGGTTGATCTGGGAGACGCGCCGCAGCTTCGTGTAGTTGTAGCGCCCGCTCACCTTGATGTTGTGATCGCCCATCTTCCCTGGTACGAATCACGACAGGTTGTCTTCGATCTGGTAGTTCGTGTCCCACGGGCCCTGAGATTCCGTGCTGCCGCCCTCGCGCTGTTCGAGGTCGTTGAGCTGCGCCGGGCAGCGCGTCATGTCGCTCGCGACTTCCTGGCCGAACTTGAAGCCTTCTTTGCCGCCTTCCGGCCCCTGGGCGCGCGTACAGGGGTTGCCGTGCCACCAGTGTTCCCACGTCTTGGCGACCCGGAAGGTGTTGACCTTGGTGCCCCCGAGCACGCTCGTGAAGGTTCCCACGGCCGTCTGGTCGAGGTCGGTCTCGTCCTGCCACATGTCTTGCGTCGAGGCGCGGTCCACGATCACCGGGAACTGGGGCGCGGTTTCACGGAGCCAGCGCACGGCCCACGTGTGATTGGCCGTGAGCTGGTGGTCGAACCGGATGAGCGTGTTCCAGTCGGTGCGGTCTTCGACCGTCGAGAAGTTCCGCTCGGGCCGGGTGAGGAAATCCCGCGTCCGGGTCGGCTTGTCCACTTGTCGCTCGAGGCTGACGAAGAAGTGCGCCTTGTTCCTGACGATGGGACCGCCGAGGACGAAGCCCCACTCGCGCTTCTCAAGATTGGCCTTGGGCAGGTTCTGCTGGCGGGCGATGAAGTCCTTCGACGTGAGGTTGTTGCTCACGGCGTAGCCGAAGACCACGCCCGAGAACTTGTTGGTCCCTTGCTTGGTGACGGCATTCACGATGGCACCGCCCGCGCGCCCCCACTCGGCGTCGGACATCGAGGTGATGACCTCGAACTCCTGAATCGCTTCGAGCGGGGTGCGCACCTGCGCGCCGGAGCTCGTGTCGAGCGCGTTGTCGCCGTTGTAGCCGCCGTCGACCGACACGTTGTTGTTCTGCGCCGACTGGCCGTTCGACACGATGGTGTCGTTGCCCATCTGCGTGGAGGGCGAGAACTGCACGCCGGGCAGGAGCGCCACCGTGGCGAAGTAGTTGCGGTTCATCGCCGGCAGCTCGGCCAGTTCGCCGGTGCCGATGTTGTCGCCGACATCTGTGGCCGTGAGGTCGATGAGGGGCGAGTTGCCCGTGACGGTCACCGTCTCCTCGAGCGTGCCGATGGCCATCGTCAGGTTGACGGTGAGGGTCGTGCCCACCGCCACCTGCAGGCCGCGGCGCTCGAAGGTGCGGAACCCTTCGAGCTTGGCCGAGATCCGGTAGCGGCCGGGAGTCATCTGGGCGAGGTGGTAGACACCTTCGCCCGTGGTCGTCGCCTCGCGGAACTGTCCGGTGTCTTCGTTGGTGGCCACGATGGCCACGCCCGGCAGGGCCGCGCCCTGATCGTCCACGGCGCGTCCCGTGATTTCAGACGTGCCTTGTTGTGCGAAGAGCGGCGATGCCATCGCCGCCAAGAGGAAAGCTGCCGCAAGACCCTGCCGGATACTACGCATGAAGTGCCTCCCTGACTGACCGACTGGACAGGAACGACGACGACCGACGCGAACGTAACGGAACGGGAGCCTGAACCGCAGACGTTAGACACCCACGGCACCCGATATTCAACTGCGAACGTCGGCGGGCCCCCGCCGCCCGGGGAAACCGCCCGAGGGCTGCACTTTCGCGAACGCTCCGAACTCGGCCAGGGTCGACATCGTGGGGTCGAGCACGACCTCGACGGGTTCGGCGGCCGCAGGAATTCGCACGCCAGTCTCGCGTCCGTCGATCTTCATCCGTCGGACGGCCGGCAGTGCCCCCCCGCGGGCTCCACGCCCACGTCGAGCGACAGCCGGTACGGCTCGGCGGTTTGCGTCTGCCGTACGGTGAGCACCACCTCGCGGGCGGCGGCGTCGTAGCGCCACGTGCCCGAGAGCCACGCGCGTGGACACGCGCCGAAGGACCATCTCGATGCGGGAGGCTCGTACAACGGATCGGGATGACAGCCGAATTCAGAGGTGCATGCAATTCCTATCACCAAGAATGTAGAGACGACGGCTGCAAACTGCCCAGTGTTCATAACGCGAGTCTCTCTGGTGTCAAGACGGAAGCTGCTAGGTCTGAGAACTGGGTCTGAGAACAGGCCTTCCGTTAACCGGGAGGCCGCTCATACGGCCTGTCGTCTGAGTCCACCGCCGAGATCCGTGGCGGTGACCGCCGGCCTTCGTCCGCCTGGGCCTCGGCCCCCCGCGGGGCCAGGTCCCGGGCCCTGGGCGTACGAGGAGGTGAACGACATGGAAACGAGCAGGAGGGGTGCGGCGGAGAATGAACGGGTGTGTGACATCTGGCGGCGATACGACTCGGGCGCCGGAGGCGTTTCCACCCCACGAATTCCGTGTCGAGTTTCCGGTAGCGGGCGCGTCCCACCCGGTGCCACACTGCCGTCCGTGAATCCCGCCACGCTTCCCGCTCGACGCCAGTTGCTGCAGGCCTTCCTTCGGCGCGACGCCTCGTTCGATGGGGTGTTCGTGGCGGCCGTGCGCACGACCGGAATCTTCTGCCGGCCCACGTGTCCGGCCCGACGGCCCAAGCCCGAGAACATCGTGTTCTATGGGGCGCCACGCGAGGCACTGGCCGCGGGCTATCGGCCCTGCAAGCGGTGCAGTCCGATGGGGAAGGTCGGAGAGGCGCCGGCATGGCTGGCGCCGCTTCTGGATGCGGTGGATCGCGAGCCGACCAGACGATGGCGCGACGCCGACCTGCGGCACCTGGGCCTGTCGCCGTCGCGGATTGCCCGGTGGTTCACGGTGCACCACGGGATGACGTTTCACGCCTACAGCCGCATGCGGCGGTTGGGACTGGCACTCGGACGGATTCGGGAGGGTACGCAGGTGACCATCGCTGCGGGAGACGCGGGGTACGAGTCGCTCAGCGCGTTCAACGAGGCGTTTCTGACGTTTGCCGGCACCGCACCTACTGGCGCGCGCACCCGGCCGCTCGTGCACGTGATGCGGGTGGCGTCGCCCGTCGGGGAGCTGGTGCTCGGGGCCACCGACGATCAGGTGGTGTTGCTGGAGTTCGTGGACCGGCGTCTGCTGCCCACGCAGGTCGCGCGCGTGGCCAAGGCGCTGGGCTGTGTGTTCGCGCCTGGAGAGACTCCGTTGCTACGCCGGGTGCGCGCGCAACTCGACCAGTACTTCGCCGGCCGCCTGCGCGCATTCGAGCTGCCCGTGGCCCTCAACGGGACGCCCTTTCAGCAGTCGGTGTGGCGGGCGTTGCTCACCATTCCGAGCGGTGAGACGCGCAGCTACACGCAGATCGCCGACGCCATCGGGCAACCCACGGCCGTACGGGCGGTGGCGCGCGCCAATGGCGACAACCGCATCGCCATCGTCATCCCGTGCCACCGGGTGATGGGCGCCGATGGGACGCTGGTGGGCTACGGCGGGGGGTTGTGGCGGAAGCAGCGCCTGCTCGAACTCGAGCAGGGCGTGTCCTCGCCGCTCGACTAGCTGCCGGTGACGTGCCGCCCTGCGCTTCGACGGAGGTGGCTACATGTGGCGATCATTGAGCCATGGAAACCGGCGTGCGGGACTTGAAAGGCAGGATGACGTCAGACTCAGGCATCAATCGTCGGACACTCTTGCGAGGTGCCGGTGTGGGTTTCGTCGGATGGGGAGCCCGTGACGTTGTGATGACGGGCACGGTGCCAACACGTGTTGAAGCGTTCTACGAGCGGATCTGGAATCAGGGCGACCTCAACGCCGCCGGCGAATTGCTCGCGGTCGACTTCAAGTTCCGAGGTTCTCTGGGCGCCGAGCTCCGGGGGATCCCTGCGTTCCTCGAGTACGTCCGATCGGTGCGCGAGCCCCTCGCCGGATATCGCTGCGACAGTCTGGAGTGCGTCGCCGAGGGTGACCGGGCCTTCGCGAAGATGCAGTTTGGGGGTCGGCATGTCGGCGTGTTCCGCGGATACCAGCCCACCGGCAAGTCGGTGCAGTGGCTCGGAGCCGCGCTGTTTCGGTTTGAGGCGGGTCGGATCGCTGAATTGTGGGTGCTCGGTGATCTGGCGAGCCTCGAGGCCACGCTGAAGGCCAACGCGCCGGTCCGCTAGCGACGGTGAGGTTGGCTCCGGGACCAGTGCATGGCGCCTGGCCTTCGCGTGGCTCGAGCGTTGGTCTTCGCTGCCTGCGGATTCAGCGTCGTGGTCACTGGCGCATCCTGCACCGGCGCTGCCAGCGACGGGGGGCGGGGCAGAGATTGCGGGGAGACTCGCGTTCGAGCAGGACCTTCGCGAACCACTGGTCGAGCGTCTGGGACTATCGGCTGGAAGACCGGTGCCGCCAGCACTTCGTCGGCCTGTGCCCGTGCACGGGCACGCCTCTCATCAGGAATCGCGAGCAGGCTGGGCGCGGCGAACGGGTCAGGGGACGCGGCACGAGCGTTCCACCTGTCGGCGGTAGGTCGAGAAGACGTCCGGCAAGTCATCGAGGGACAACGGCAGGTCGCCCTTGGCGCTGAGCGTGGTCTCATCGTCCACAACCAGCGAGACATCCGCTCCTTCGAATGCACGCGCGAACGGAGGTGCCTGGGGACGCACGCGGCTCCACGCGACCAGCGGCGACAATGACTGCAGCGCCGCCGCGCTACGCAATCAGCTCGTCCCCGACAGCGCGTGCACCACGCACATGGTCCGCGCCCGCGCGCCGTTGTCAGAGTTCAGGCGCCCGGGAGACGTTCCCTTCCCCTAGCGCTCGGAGGCCGCCAGCTTCCGACGCTCGTCCAGCAGGTAGCCCCGCAGCTGCGCGACGGCGGGCTTGTCGAGTTCGGCAAAGCGCGGCATGCCGCGCTCGACCATCGACCCATCGAGAATCCGCTCGAGTCCGTTGAGCACCGCGGGCGTCGACCGTCGCAGGTCAGGCAGCACGGTGGCCCCCCCATGGCAGCGCGCACAGTAGGTGCTGTAGATCTTCCCGCCTGCGGCAATGTCGGCCGCCGAGGCGGCGTTCGGCAACGCGGTGACGCGCCGCGGCAGTTTCGGCAGCGGCGGGGTCGCATTGCCACCGATGGCGTAGGTCAGCAGCCGTCCCACACTGCGGAACTTCTTCGGAAACGCACCGCCCCAGCCCGCCATCACCGACACATACTGCTGACCATTGATGTCGTACGTGATGGGCGGGGCCACGATCCCGGTGCCCGCATAGGCCGACCACAGCTTCTCGCCCGTGGTCGCGTTGTAGGCGATGAAGTCACCCGCCGCCGTTCCCTGGAATACGAGGTTGCCGGCCGTGGCCAGCGTGCCGCCGTTCCAGTAGTTGCCGTACTCGGCGGTCCAGCGCGGCTTGCGCGCCACCGGGTCCCACGCCAGCAGACGTCCCTTCGAGGGAATGTCATAGCCCTCAACGGCACGACCGGCCGGAGCCAGCGCCAGGTTGTATTCGCCCGGCCTGAATGAGAAGCCCTTGGGCTGCTCGTAGTAGCGCCCGTTGTCCTGCGCCGGAATGTAGACCAGGCCGGTCGTGGGGCTGTAGGACATCGCCTGCCAGTTGTGGCCCCCCAGCGGGCCGGGCCTGATGTAGGTGCCCTTGTCCATGTATGCGGCACCGGGCACTTCCACGGGGCGCCCCGTCTTCAGATCGACGTGCGTCGCCCAGTTCACCTCGACATACGGGTCTGCCGCCAGCAGCTCGCCAGTCGCCCGGTCGAGCACATAGAAGAACCCGTTCTTCGGGGCCTGCATGATCACCTTGCGGGTGCGCCCCTGCCAGGCCAGATCGGCCAGCATCATCGGCTGCACCGAGGTGTAGTCCCAGGTGTCGGCCGGCGTGGTCTGGTAGTGCCACACCAGGTCCCCGTTGTCGGGATTAATCGCGAGAATCGAACAGAGATACAGGTTGTCGCCGCCGCCCGGGCTGCGGACATGGCGGTTCCAGGGCGACCCGTTGCCCGTGCCGACATACAGCAGGTTGAGTTCGGGGTCGTAGACGATCGAGTCCCAGACCGTGCCGCCGCCGCCCACCTTCCACCAGGTATCGCCGGTCCAGGTGGGCAGGGCCTTGTCGAGCGCCCTGTTCTCCTGCGGCTTCGAGGGGTCGCCGGGCACGGTATAGAAGCGCCAGGCCAGCTGTCCGGTCTCCGCGTCATAGGCCGAGACATATCCACGGGCGCCGTATTCGGCACCGCCGTTGCCAATGATGTCTTTGCCGCGCGCGATGCGCGGGGCACCGGTAATCGTCAGGGGCTGCGTCTGATCGACGGTCACCGCCGACCAGGCCGGTCTGCCGGTCTTCGCATCGAGCGCCACCAGCCGCCCGTCGAGCACGCCCACGTAGACTTTGTCCTTGTAGAACGCCGCCCCGCGGTTGACGACGTCGCAGCAGGCGAGGTTGTCGTACTTGCGGTGCACCTCGGGGTCGTACTTCCAGAGTTGCTGGCCCGTGCGGGCATCGACGGCATAGGTCACGCTCCACGAGCCAGTCGTGTACATCACACCGTCGACGACGAGCGGCGTGGCCTCGAGGCCGCGGTCCGTGGCGGTGTCCATCTGCCAGGCGAGACCGAGCTGTGCCACATTCCGATCGGAAATCTGATCGAGCGGGCTGAACCGCTGCTCGTAATAGTCGCGACCATACGACAGCCAGTCACCCGCGCGCGCCTCCGGGGCGCGCAACGCGGCGTCATCGATCGGTCCAGGTCTCTGCTGGGCCGCACCCAGCACCATCCACGATGCCACCAGAATCAGGCCAGCGACGGGCACTCGGAACATATGCGCTCCTTTTCAGACCGACTGCAGTATAGCCCCGGTGACCGGGGCACCGATATCGGCACATTGCGCCGCAGCAGCGCCGGCACTACGATTCCCGCCATGCGCATCCAGACCGGGCTCGCCACCCTGCTTGTCTCCGCGGCACTGCTTCCCGCGGTGGTGCAATCGCAGACGGCTCCCCAGCCGTCGCCGGCGCCCGCAGCGGCGCGCCCGTCGACGGCCACCGGCGAATGGCCCACCTACGGAGGCGACCTGGCCAGCACCAAGTACTCGCCCCTGTCGCAGATCAATGCTGGAAACTTCGGCGCCTTGCGCGTCGCGTGGCGCACCCGGACACCGGACGCCATGCTCAGTCTCACGCGGCCCGACGGGTCCGAGTGGACGGCCGCCTCATCGCTCATCTTCGCGGAACTGAGCCGGCTCGATCCTGCGCGCTGGCGTGACAACCAGCCGCCGCTCGTGCAGAACTACAAAGCCACACCCCTGATGGTCGGGGGTCGGCTGTTTGTGAATTCCCCCTCGTCTGTGGGGGCGGCCTACGATGCACGAACCGGCGCACCGCTGTGGACATACAACCCCAGAAGTTACGAGGCCGGCACGACGACGATGAGCCTGCGCTGGGTGCAGCGTGGTGTGGCCTACTGGCGCAACGGCGCCGACGAACGCATCTACTGGGGCACGGGCGACGGCTATCTCGTCGCTGTCGACGCGCGGACGGGTCGGCCAATCGACGGCTTCGGTCAGGGCGGCCGGGTCGATCTGATGGAGGGGTTGCCGGGTGCCAGGCGCGGCGCACGCGACTATCTGAATGCTCTCACCTATTCGGTGCAATCGCCTCCCCTCGTGGTCGGTGACCTGGTCATCACGCCCGCCTCAATCTCGTCGCTCATCAAGGACAAGGAACAGATTCCCGGCTACATCCGCGCCTTCGACGCGCGCACCGGCGCGGTCCGCTGGACGTATCGCCCTATTCCCGGTCCGGGTGAGTTCGGCGCCGACACGTGGCGCGACGGGTCGAATGCCTACGCCGGCAAGGTCACGGTGTGGACGATGATGAGTGCCGACGAGGACCTCGGCCTGGTCTACCTGCCGACGAACACCACTGCCCCGGACTTCTACGGCGGGCATCGGCGTGGCGACAACCTGTTCGCCGAAAGTCTCATCGCCGTCGACCTCACGACGGGCCGACGGGTGTGGCACTTCCAGATGGTGCACCACGGGCTGTGGGATTACGACAACCCGGCGGCTCCCAACCTGATCGATGTCACGGTGGGTGGCCGTCAGGTGCGGGCCGTGGCGCAGGTCACCAAGCAGGGCTTTGTCTACGCGTTCGACCGGGCGACGGGCACACCCCTGTGGCCCATGGAAGAGCGTCCGGTGCCCCCGTCCGATGTCCCGGGTGAGGAGGCGGCACGCACGCAGCCTTTTCCCACGCGCCCCGCACCATTCGAAGCGCAGGGGGTGACGGTCGCCGATCTCGCCGACTTCACACCGGAGATCAGGGCCATGGCCGAAAAGGCCGTGGAAGGGTTCCGCCTCGGGCCGCTGTTCACACCACCCTCGACTGAGGGCACCCTCATGCGTCCCGGCACGACGGGCGGTGCGAACTGGTCGGGGGCCTCGGTTGATCCGGCCACCGGCCTGCTCTACGTCCCGTCACGGAACGCCTTCGCGGTCAACCGCGTGGTCCCCGCCGATCCGGCCCTGAAAGGCAATCTGCTGTACATGCAGGCACCGGGGCGCTCTCCGCAGATGCCGGACGGGCTGCCGCTGTTCAAGCCGCCGTACTCGCGCATGACCGCCATCAACATGCACACCGGTGACCACGCCTGGATGGTGCCCACCGGCGCAGGTGATCGCATCCGCACACTGCCGCGCCTCAAGCCGCTGAAACTGCCGCCGGTCGGAGGCGACATCACCCTGGCCGGGCCGTTGCTCACCCGGACGCTGCTCATCTATCCACTGACGACCGGGGGCACACAGGGGGGGCCTCGCCTCGTGGCCTATGACAAGGCCACCGGCGCCGAACGGGCATCGGTCGACCTGCCGGGTCCGGCCGCCGGCACGCCGATGACCTACCTGGTCGACGGGAAGCAATACATCGCCATCACGGTGCAGGGCCCGACGCCGCGCACGCTGCCGGAACTGGTGGTGTTCACCCTGCCGTAATCGGGCGCGAACGGCACCGCGGGCCCGCGCGTCCTTTACGCGCGTCCTTTACGCGCGCTGGCTCGACTGCTGCCGCCGATCGTCCAGATAGGCACGGCCCTGTTCCATCAGCGTGGCAAACGCCGATTCGTCCCGGGCCAGCACCGCGCGCCTGACGGCTTCCACCGCCTGCGACAGCGCCTCGAGCGATTCGGCACCGTAATCATTGAGCGCCTGAATTTCGAAATACAGCTGCGGGCTTTCCTGCGCCACGCGCGAAGCCACATCCAGCTGCGAGTCGAACGTCGTGCTCGACATGCGCGCCAGTCGGGGTGCGGCTTCCCCACTGCCTGCCAGGGCCGTGAAGAACGCGATGTTCAGCGCGTGCGACAGTCCCAGCACATACGCGATGAGCCGGTCATGATCGTCCAGCGTCATCGTCACCTGCTCGGCCATCGTCGGGGCGAAGAGCGTCCGCGCGGTGCCGAGGGCTTCGGCGTGTCCGAGGTCAATGAAGATCACGTGACGCCCCGAGAGCAGTTCGGTGTCAGGCCCGAACATCGGATGCACCGACGTCACGCGGCAGCCATGCGATTTCAGCGCCATCAGCCCCGATCGCAATGGGGACTTGAGCGAGCCCACATCAAACACGACGCCCGCCGGGCGTCGCAGCGCCAGGGCGCGCAGAATGCCGTCAGTCGCCCCGAGCGGTGTGGCGACGATGATGAGATCGTGCGTGAGTGGTGCGTCGGCCCAGGGGCCGATATCCGTGGCGCCCGGCCGTGTGCCCGCCGGGTCACTGGTGTCGACCGCGAATCCCTGCGAGATGAGGAAGTCGGTGAACCAGCCACCAATCTTTCCCGCGCCACCGATGACCAGTGCACGCCGGCCCGACCCGGTGCCCTGGGCGGCCACCGAGGCCTGTTCCTGGGTGGTGAGCGAGCTCCTGATGAGCAGGCGCATCAGGGCTTCGGCCACCGGGGGCGCGACGCCGCGGGCCTCGGCTTCGCGCCGCGCCCCGAGGATGACCTCGCGCTCACGGGCATAGTCTCGGGTGGGTTGACCGGTGCGCTGCTTGACCCGCGCGATGTCACGGCTCGCCTGCTGCCGCTCGGCAATGAGAGCGATGAGCTGCTGGTCGATGGCGTCGAGCTGGCGTCGGAGGTCGTCGAGCGTGCTCATGGGGCTGGGTAACGGAGTGACGCGACCACACCGGGGCCGTCTCGCGCCGATTATACGCGGCAGGATGGTCGGTCACACCCTCGGCTAAGATTGAAGGCACCCGCCCGGGCCCATGCCGACACTTCTCTCCTGGGGACGCCATCCGCAGACCCCGCAGACCCCGACGCCCTGTCACTGGCCCGATGACCTCAGTCGCGGGCTGGCGGATCTGCAGCGGCAGGGACGCACCACACTGGCCTACGGCGCGGGGCTGTCGTACGGAGACAGCGGACTGGCAGCGAGCGACCACGTGCTGCACACGATCGGGCTCGACCGATTTATCGCGGCCGACTGGAAGACAGGGCGAGTGACTGCCCAGGCCGGCGTCACCTTCGAGCAGATGCTGTCGGTGTCCATTCCCCGCGGCTGGTATCTGCCTGTGAGTCCCGGCACAAAGTACGTCACGCTGGGCGGAGCCATTGCCAACGATGTGCATGGGAAGAACCATCACCGGCATGGCACCCTCGGCCGGCACATCGTCCGCCTGGGATTGCGGCGTTCCGATCGGGCGCCGCTGGTCTGCTCAGCCACGGATGAGACCGCACTGTTTCGCGCCACCATCGGCGGCCTGGGACTGACGGGCCTCATCGAATGGGCCGAGGTCCAGCTCATGTCCATTCGTTCGAGCCGCATCCGCAGCGTGACGCAGCGGTTCGACACGCTCGACGAGTTCTTTGCGCTGTCAGCCACACTCGACCTGCAGCACGACTTCTGTGTGTCGTGGATCGACTGCGGGGCGGCCGGCCGTTCACTGGGCCGCGGCGTCTACATGGCCGGCGATTTCGCAGACGAGGGCCCGCTCGAGGTCGCACACCCGCGTCGCCTGACAATGCCGGTCACACCGCCCGTGTCGCTGGTGAATCGCGCGACGGTGCGCGCCTTCAATGCGCTCTACTGGAGGCGCGCCGCACGTAGGCCCTCCGTGCGAACCGGGAGCTATGCCCCCTTCTTCTATCCACTCGACTCGGTGCTGCAGTGGAACCGCATCTATGGACCGGCGGGGTTTCAGCAGTACCAGTGCGTGATTCCGGAAGCCTCTGCCCGCGATGGCATCGCGGCTCTGCTCCGGGAAATTGCGGCCTCTGGGCTTGGCTCGCCGCTCGCGGTCCTGAAGCGCTGCGGCGACCTGGCCTCGCCTGGCCTGCTGTCGTTTCCGATGGCCGGCACTACGCTCGCACTCGACTTTCCACACAGTGATCGCCTCACCCACGAGCTGTTTCCCCGCCTTGACGCGGTCGTACGGAACGCCGGTGGCCGGCTGTATCCGGCCAAGGATGCCCACATGAGTGCCCGTGATTTTCAGGACAGCTATCCGGCATGGACCGCCGTCGAAGCTCTGCGCGATCCGCAGCTGCTCTCACGCTTCTGGCAGCGGGTGACGCGGTGACGCGCGTCCTCCTCGTCGGGGCCTCGTCGGCTATTGCCGCGGCCTGTGCCCGTCGGTGGGCCGCCGACGGTGCCCAGCTCATGCTGGTGGGCCGCGATGCCGACAAGCTCGAGGCCATCGCCCGGGATCTCACCGTACGCGGTGCGGCGTCGGTCTCGACGTTCGTGCTCGATGCCCTCGACACGCCGCGCCACGCGGAGATGCTGGCCGCCGCGATGCACACGCTCGGCACGATCGATATCGCCCTGATCGCCCACGGCACACTGCCCGACCAGCAGGCCTGTCAACTCGATGTGTCACAGACCCTGCGCGAGTTTGCTTCGAACGCCACATCCGTCATTGCCCTGCTGACGCTGCTGGCCACGCACCTCGAGGGGCAGCAACACGGATCACTCGCAGTGATCACCTCGGTCGCCGGTGACCGCGGGCGTCCGTCCAACTATGTGTACGGCAGTGCCAAGGCCGCGGTCTCGACCTTCTGCGAAGGTCTCAGGCCGCGTCTGTTCAAGGCCGGCGTGTCACTCACCGACATCCGGCCAGGCTTTGTGAATACCCCGATGACGGCTGGCCTGCCCCTGCCGGCGATGCTCGTCGCCGAGCCAGACACGGTCGCCACGCGAATCGTGCACGGCATCGCCCGGAAGCGCGATGTGCTCTACGTGCCGGCGTTCTGGGCGATCATCCTCCTGATCGTGCGCCTGCTGCCCCGCCCGCTGTTCAAGCGACTGTCACTCTGACGAGGCCGCACGTCACTCGGTCGCCGCATCAGTGTCGGGCACCTCGGCATCGACTTCCATTTCCACCAGGTACTCGTCGCCGATCAGCGGGGCGCCCACCATCGTGTTCGCGGGCATGATGTGACCGAAGCGCTCGCCGTGAGCGCGGGCGACAGGCTCCCACTGCTGCACGTCCTTCACAAAGACGCGCGTGCGCACGACGTCCTCGAGATGACCGCCCAGCGAGTGCAGCGCGCCTTCCACTTTGTCGATGATGCAGTGCGTCTGTGCGGCAGGGTCACTGCCACCGATGGCTCTCGCACCCAGCGTAGCGGTGGTGCCTGAGATCGCGATGCGACGGCCGACACGCACCGCCCGCGAGTACCCCGCAATCGGTTCCCACTCGGTGCCGCTCAGACACAGCGTGCGTCGGGACGAGACCGTGCGGGTGTCATACGGCGCCGGCAGGTGATCGAGATGATGGCTGAGATCGCCGGAGGCGGTCAGATAGGGCGGTTTCCGATACTCGTCGCCGCAATCGCCCGGAATCGGATGCAGCGTCGCCTGCACTGCTGCGATGGCTGCGTGGTCGTCCGACGTGAGGGCAACGCCGAAGAGCCGGGCGGTCTCGTCAATGTGTGCACGCTCGCCAAGCCGGGCGCCGATGATGACGCCGGCGACACCGGGCTGCTCAAGGATGTAGCGACTGGCCACGTTCGCAATCGACACACCGTGACGGTCGGCCACGTCGCGCGCGACACGCAGCAACCGCTGCAGCGCGTCCCATCCACCGGCGGTCCGCAGGAACCGCCCGTACTTCATCTGCGACCAGGTGCCCGATCGCTCCCAGTCGGGTTCGGCCTGCCCGAGCCATCGGTCACTGAGCCAGCCGCCGCCCACCGTGCCATACGCGAGCAGCTTGACGTCGTGATCCGCACAGTACGGCCCAAGCCCGCGTGAGGCCCGCTGATCAAACAAGGAATATGACACCTGATTCGAGACAATGTCGAGACCGCTGGCAATCACCATCCGCAGGTGTGCCGCGTCGACGTTGGTCAATCCGAGGTGCCTGATCAGCCCTTCGCGCTTGAGGTCCTGCAGCAGGAACAGCGTGTCAATCCAGCTGGGGTCGGCATAGTTCCATGCGTGATACTGCAGCAGGTCGATCGTGTCGACCTGCATGCGCGTCAGTGCGCGCTCAACGGCCGCACGCACCTCCGCAGCGGTGACCCTGCCCGGACTCGGTACCCACTTGGTGCAGAGCTGCACCTGCCGGGCACCGTCGAGGCGGCGATATTTCCCGGCGACAATCTCGGATGACCCATAGTGGTCGGCCATGTCAAAGGTCGTCAGGCCGGCATCCGCGTAGGGATGCATCGCGGCGGCTGCCGCATCGAGATCGAGCTGTCGGCCATCGCGTTCCTGATCGGCCATCTGCCACAGGCCGGTCAGCACACGAGAGATGGTCAATCCTTCACCGAGGCGTGCATATTCCATGGTGATCTTCAGTTCTATTCGGGAGGAAGCGCGCGGAAGTGCGCGTCGAGATCGACCCCCGAGGCCTGCAGGGCCCGGACTTCGCGCCAGTAGATGAGCGTGCCGAGCGCCATCACCACCAGCCACACCGGCGTCGATCGGAAGTACCACGCCTCCACCGGCGCTGTCAGGTCCTTGACGGTGTGCACCATGAGGAAGCCCGACAGCACGACCATGCCGGCCACTGCGATGATGCGCTGGGCCCCGTGCGACGGGAACACACGCACCTCTCGGGCCAGCGCGGGGTTGCGGGTGGGCAGCCACCACACCGAGGCCGCCATCACGAGAAAGTTGACGAGCATCGAGGTCACGAGAATATCGACGCCGAGGAAGAAATCGCCGGCGAGATGACTGCCGAGCACACCCAGCGTGGCCATGCCCCCGCTGGCGATGATGGCGATGTGCGGCGTGCGGAACCGCGGATGCACGGCCGCCACCTGTCGGGGAAAGATGCCGTCCTCGGCCCACGCAAACATCAACCGCGACACCGCCAGCAGCATCGCCGGCAAATCTTTCGCCAGGGCTACGGCGGCCGCTGACACAATCACCACCGTCCAGAAGGGCGGCAGCAGATAGCCCAGCAGCCCAGGCGCGGTCAGATCGCGTTGCTGGGCCTGCTCGGCCACATACCACCACGGCACGGCGTGATACACCGCCGCCGTGAACAGCATGTAGAACACGCCCACCGACCCGACGGCGATACCAATGGCCAGAGGCAGATTGCGCGCCGGATTCCTGGCCTCGCCACCCGCTTGCGCGATCGAGTCGAATCCGATGAACGAGGCGAACAGCAGTGCGGCCGCAGACAGGAACGTCGAGGGCGAGCCCGTCGGCGCAGGGGCGGGCGGCAGCATCACACCGTCGCGTGCCAGCAGTGCCGCGGCAAATTCCTCATGCGAAAACCAGAAGCCGGCGACGATGACCACGCCGCCGAGGAGGAAGGTGAGGAACATCAGGGGCACGATCAGCCGCTCGTACAGCTTCACGCCTCGAAGGTTGATCGCCACGGCCGACCACAGCACGGCCAGGGAGATGGACAACCGGACGGGGCCGCGCTCGAGGACGGCCGCCTTCTCACTCCACGCGAGCGCCACGGCGATGTCGCGCAGAAACGGCACCAGCACATACGAGACCACACCAATGGCGACGCAGAGCGAAAACCACTGCGAAAACGACGCGACAAAGCCGAGATACGCATTGAGCCCCCGGCTTGCGTACACATAGCTTCCGCCAGCTCGCGGCATGGCCGAGGCGAGCACGGCATAGGCCAGCCCGGCGAGCACGGCCGGCAGTGCCGCGAACACATAGGCCCCAAGCACGTCGCTGCCAATGCCCGGCACGTTGCGCTGGATCATGAAGGGAATGACATTGATGCCGGCCCCCACCATTGAGCACACGCCGGTGGCGGTGAGGCCCAGCAGGCCCATCTCGCGGGCCAGTCGGGGACGGCGCTCTGCGGTCTCGTGGGCCATGGTTACTTCAGTCCATCAAGACGGCGAAGTTCCGAGTCGTCGCCGAGCCATTCCCACCGCAGCAGCGACAGGGGCACGTTTCCGTTCTTCCAGAGATAGTCGTGAAACGCCTGCAGGGAGAACGCATCCCCGCGTGCGCGACGCGCGTCTGCCAGCATCCGCACGATCTGCACCTTTCCGATCTGGTAGGTGATGGCCTGCCCTGGCCCGGCGGCAAACGATGCGGCTTCCTCGAGTGCCGTTTCGCGATCCATCGGCACGGTCTTTTCGAGATAGTCGGCGGCCTGCGGAATGCTGAACTCCCCCGTTGCCAGCCGCACGTCGACTTCCACGCGCAGCGCACGCAGGCGCATGAAGTTGTAGATGATCTCGCGCGAGCGCGGACTGTCGGCCCACAGGCCGGCCTGCAGCATCATCTCTTCGGCATAGAAGCCGATCCCTTCGTTCGCGCCCGAGTCGTAATAGCGGCGACGGATGGCATTCTCGTGCGCCCACGACAGGGCGAGTTGAAAGTAGTGGCCGGGCACGCCTTCATGCACGATGATCGGCCGGGGATCGCGCGCCGTCGACAGGTAAAAGTACGGCAGCGTCGGTGCCGGCACGCGAATGTAGCTGATGCCGTCTTCCGTCAGCCGCGAGGGCCCGGTCAGGTCATCGGTGACCCCGAGAAACGACAACGGGGCCAGATAGGCTGGCAGCGGAAGATTGCGGTAGTGCTTCACCCACGACGGCACGGTCAGCAGCCGCTCGCGTTCGAGAAACGACCGGATGCCCTGCTCATCGGCGAACGACTTGCTGATCTGGGCCTGTTGGTCGGGAAAGATCGGCATCGGCGGCAGGGCACGGTTGCGGCCCTGCTCGAGGGCCTCGAACGCCACGGCGCGCTCCCACTCCATCCGCCCCATCATGAGAAGTTCCTCGGGCGTGTAGGGCACCAGGGCCACCTCACGCAGGAACCACACATAGTCAGCGCGTCCGATGGCCGTCTCGGCCTTCAGCGAGGGTTCACGCGACGCCAGCCACTGCCGGTAGGCGGCCAGCGCTCGGCCTACCGTCGCCGCTGCGTCGCCGATGGATTCGCGCGACCCGGGGGCCAGTTGTGGAGCCAGTTCGCGCGCCATCGTGGCGAGGCGTGCCTCGATATCGCCGAGCGTGTCGATGGCGAGGCGCGCAAAGGGCCGACGCATGTCGGTCAGGTGTCCCTGTGCGTGCGTCAGCACGACCGGCGCATGACGCAACCGCTGCACGATGGCCTCGGACCGCGCCCGATCAAACGGGGCCGGCGGGAGTAGCAGGTCGAACGTGGGTCCCAGCGCCTGCTGAATGAAAAACGCCGGGTCGCGGCGCCACGCGGCCGCCTTCTCGAGCTCCCAGCGCACCCGTGCGATCGCCGAACCCATGAGGCGATAGTCGACCTGCCGCGAGACGGGCATGCCCTGCATCGACAGCCCGCGCCACCGCGTCTCGAAGGCACTCAGGGCCTCCTGCCGCCGCGTCATCGACTCGGGCGACCAGTCGGGCAACCACCCTGCCGGACGTTCGACCCGTGGAATGTCATCCCCGGTCGAAGGCTGGTGGATCACCCGCCATGTCCAGAAATCAGCGGCCAGATCATCAAGCGGATCCGCGGCCGACGGACGGGCCGCGGAACAGACAAGCAGCAGCGCGAGGAAGACGGAACGCAGCATGGCAGGCCGATTATAGTAGTGCCCGTATGCCACGACTCTTCTCCGCCCTGTTGGTGTGCGTCTGTGTGCTTGGCCTGGCTCCCCGCGCAACCGCCCAGCGCGCCGCGCCTGCGCCGCTGTCGGCTGAGCAGATTGCGTCGTATCCCAGCCTCATCGGCACGGCGCCCGCGTCGCCCACGTGGTCACGCAACGGGCAATGGCTGGCCTTCCGCTGGAATGAGGAAGGCTGGCCGTTCCGCGACCTCTATCTCGTCGGCGCCGACGGGCGGAATCGTCGTCGCCTCACGAATCTGCAGCAGACCCACCCGGCACCGCCCCCTCCCTCGGGCACGTCGACCGCGGCGCTGGCCGCGCAGTCGACCGCCCGTGCCCGCGGCGGCATCAGCGAGGTGCTGTGGCTGCCCGATCATCAGTCGCTGCTCTTCACCGGGAGTGGCCGCCTCTTCAGGGTCACGCTCGATGGCCGCGCCCCGGAGGTGCTGCCCGCCGGCGAGGGACTGTCGGACATGGCGCTCTCTCCCGATGGCAGCCGGGTGTCGTACCTCAAGGATGGCGACCTGTGGGTCTGGCCTCTCGCAGGCGGTGTGCCAGAACGACTGACGACGGTGGGCGTCGCAGGCCCTGGCACCGTGCCACTCGGGTCCTACAACCGGCCCGATGCCGAAGTGGGCACGGGCGTGTGGGGCGCCGACTGGATGCCCTATCAGTGGGCGCCTGACGGCCGCACCATCGCGCTGCACATGGTTGACCGGCGTCATCTGAGGCAGGTACGCTTTCCGTGGTTCCTTGGGGGAGACACCGCTCCGAACATCCTCCGCCGCGGCTATCCCGGCGACGAGAACGAACGCCGCACACTGGCCCTGCTCGACGTCGCCAGCAAGCGCCTGCAGCCGCTGACGCTGCCGGCCCCGGGTGCACGCGCCATCAGCGACTATGAGTGGTCGGCGACCGGGCGCCTCATGGTCGACCAGGTCAGCGACACCGGCGCCGAGCGCTGGTTCTGGGTGCTCGAACCGAACACGCTGAGCCCGCGCGAGGTCTGGCACGACCAGCGCGATACGCGCATCTATCCCGCCTATGTCTCACGGTGGCACCCTGATGGCCGCCGCATCATCTTCGTCGCCGATCTCTCAGAGCGCGATCATCTTTTCAGCCTCGAGGTCGATCGGCCCGGTGCGACACCGCAGCCGCTCACGTCCGGCGACTGGGATGTGGCCGGCGAACGCGGTGCGGCCCCCCTCTCGGTGGGCACTGACGGCACCCTGACATTCACGTCGACACAGGTCAGCCCCTACGACCGTCAGGTATATCAGCTCACCCGCAGCACCGGCAGCCCGGTGGCCCTCACCTCGCGCCCGGGGGTGCACGTGCCGTTCATCTCCCCCGACGGCCGTCATGTCGCCACGCTGTGGTCAGACGACATCACGCCGACAGAGTTGCTCGTTCGCCCCGTCACGGCCGGTGCCCCCGACGTGCGCGTCACGCAGTCGCCCCGTGCCGCCTTTGCCGGCTACGACTGGGTCCGTCCCCGCTACGACACCTTCCGGAATGCCGTGGATGGCTTCGTGGTGCACGCCCGCATCCTCGAGCCCTCGAACCTCGACCGCAGCCGCCGATACCCTGTCATCTTCGGTCCGCTCTACTCGAACACCGTACGCAACCGATGGGCCGGTCTCTCAGGCACCCTCCAGCAGGCCATGGTTCAGCGCGGCTTCATCGTCGTGCAGGTGGATGTGAGGGGCAGCGTCGGCTACGGCCGGGCGTTCCGGGAAGCCTTCCTGATGGATTACGGCGGCAAGGACCTTGACGACATCGAGGCCGTGGTGCGTGGACTCGCGCAGCGCCCGTATGTCGATGCCTCGCGGATGGGCATCTGGGGCAGCAGTTACGGTGGCCTGCTGACCGTGTTCACGCTGCTCAAGAAGCCCGGTCTGTTTGCGGCGGGCGTGGCCGGTGCGCCGGCCACCGATCCGTTCGCCTTCGGCCCTGACGATGTGGCCATTACGCGGACACCGGCGTCGCATCCTGAGGCGTTCGTGCGGGGCTCGGCGCAGCACCTCGGCGAAGATCTGCGAGACCACCTGCTGATCATCCACGGGGTGATGGATGACGTGGTCCCCTTCCGCACGACGATGACGCTGATTGAGCGATTGATTCTGCTGGGGAAGGACGTCGACCTCGCGACGGCGCCAGCGGCCACGCACGGGTGGACAGCCCGCGAGCCCTACGCGATCTTCTTCTATCGGAAGCTGCTGAACTACTTCGACCAGCACCTGGGCCCGCCGCGCTGAGCGCGGGCTCAGGGGGTGCGGACCGAGAAGTTGACGCCGATGCGGTTGGGACGCCGGCCGGTATAGGCCGTAGGGCCGGTCACCGGCCACATGGCGCTGACCCACGGGAACGGGTTCGACACGTCGACCCAGAACAGGCTGACGCGGCCAACGCCGACATCGACAAACGCCCGCAGCGTGCGCTGCCGATCGTTGCGCCCCATTTCGACGCGATACAGGCGGTTGAGTGCGAGGTACTGAATCATCGAGTCGTCTCGCGAAAGTTCCTCGCGCACCGCCGAACCTCCGATGCGCACTCCGGTGAACACGGGGGCCGACAGTTCACCGCCGATCGAGTAGCCGGCCTTGTCGATGCCCGGCAGTTCACCGTAGCCCAGCATGTCTGCCGAGGTGGCGGTGGGGCCCCAGGTGTACTTCGCGTATTCGCCGAAGATGGCACCCCAGGCCCCGGGCGACAGCCGGACACTGAATACCAGCGCCTTGTCGTGCCGCTTCGAGGCCCAGTAGGTCGGCAGGCGTTCCACTTTCGAGCCGGTATAGCCCCACTTGTAGGCGGCCCGCAGGTCCACACCGGTCATCGGTCGCAGACGGGCCGAGGCGACGGCAGTCACGGCGCTGTTGGTGTCGAGTGAGGTGTTGACGAAGTAGAACCAGTTGTAATCCTTCTCGCGGTTGCCATCGCCGAGAATCGCGCCTGCGGCCAGGTCAAACAGCGGCTGCCCCGAACGCCGCCGCGCAGAGTAAGCAAACATCGCACCGAAGTTCGCTTCGGCATTGATGCGCTGAATGCGGGTGATGTCCTTCGCCGTGGCGGCGCCGGTTTCCTGCGGCGTCAACCCGATGGGCAGGATGAATCGGCCGGCGCGCAGCCGCAGGTGCCGGCTCATCTGCACGTCGAGATAGCCTTCACGCAGCATGCCCTGCTGGTTGATGTAGTCGAGCGCAAACGTGTTGTAGGTATCGACGCGCTTGAGGCCGTCTTCCACATCGCACGGCACGTTGGGACCCGGCAAGGTGTAGAGCGACGGATTGTTCGGATAGAAGTAATCGGCCTTGCCGCACGAGGGTGTCGAGGCCGTCTCGTTCACGGGATTGACCGACACCACGTACCGCACGCGCGGACTGACCTTGCCGGTCACGGTGAAGATGGCCATGCCGACGCGCGCCTGCTTCTCGAGGCCGAGGGTGGCCTGCGCCCCATCATGCGACCAGGCGGCTACAAACTCCGAGGACACCTTGAATCGCTCGTTCTGCTGGGGCTGCGGCCCGAAGATCGTGAGCGGGGCTGGTTCAGGCGGGGCAGCGGCGGATGGCTGTGCGGCCGCGAGGGTCGGCACGGCCAGCAGCAGGGTGACCAGACCAGCGCCCGCAGTGGCGCATGTACCGCGGCACACACGACGGGCGCGATCCGCCAGGGAGGTCAGCATGGAAGGTGCTCCGTCTGTCGGAGACTGCTCGGGTGGTTGGCGCCTTATCGGCGCGGCACCAGCTTGAAGAGGCGCGCCGCCGGGCCGTCGGTCAGCACATAGAGCGCGCCATCGGGGCCCTGCCGCACGTCGCGGATGCGTTCCTTGCCCTCGGTGAGCAGTCGCTCTTCCCCGACGACGCGGTCACCCTTGACCGAGAGACGCACCAGGTCATTGGTGGCATGCCCGCCGATGAAGAGGCTGCCCTTCCACTGGGGAAAGGCGCTGCCGGTGTAGAAGGTCATCCCGCTCGGGCCAATGACGGGATCCCAGTAGTAGGCCGGCTGTTCCATGCCCGCCTGCTGCTGGATGCCGCCCGTGATCGGGCCGCCGCGGTACTCGATGCCATAGGCAATGGTGGGCCAGCCGTAGTCTTTGCCCTTCCGCGCGACGTTGAGTTCATCGCCGCCGCGCGTGCCGTGTTCGACTTCCCACAGTTCGCCGGTCTCGGGATGCAGCGTGGCCGCCTGAATGTTGCGGTGGCCGAGTGACCAGATTTCCGGACGCACCCCGTCTTTGCCCACGAACGGATTATCGGCAGGCACCGTGCCGTCGGTCTTGAGGCGCACCACCTTGCCCAGCAGGCCGTCCATCTTCTGCGCCTGCATGCGGCCCTCGGGAATCGAGCGGTCGCCCTGCGTGATGAAGAGCGTGCCGTCGCGACCGAACACGAGGCGGCTGCCGAAGTGCAGCGTCGAGGCCAGCGTGGGGGTCTGGTGGTAGATGACCTGCACATCCTCGAGGCTGGGCACGGCCGCGTCGACGAACTTCCCGCGGGCCACGGCGGTGTTGTTGACGCCGTTACCGCGCGGCTCGGCATAGCTCCAGTAGATGAGCTGGTTGCGGCTGAACTGCGGGTCGAGCACCACGTCGAGCAGGCCGCCCTGTCCCCGCGCATCCACCTCGGGCAGCCCGATCGCCGCCACCGAGAGCGTGCCGTCGGCGGCCAGCACGCGCAGGCGCCCGGGACGTTCGGTGATCAGCAGTTTGCCGCTCGGCAGGAACGCCACGCTCCACGGATTCTGTAGCCCCTGCGCCAGAGTGACCTGATCGAAGGCCACGCCGAGCGCCTGCACCGGCGCATCGGTCTGCCCCGGAAACGCTGGCGTCTGCCCGGTGCCGTTGGGCGGCCGCGGGTCGACACCCTGCCGCGCCGCTGCCGGCACGGCCGACAGCGCCAGCACACAGATCACCAGAAACCCGGACAGAACGGTCGATCGACGCACAGGCCACTCCTTAGAAATCGAAGAGCCGAGTGTACTTCACAACCACCGAGCGCCCCACCGTGTCATAGGACGTCGAACTCAGCACGTCACGGCGGTCATTGAACACCACAAAGAGGCCGGTGCCCGAGCGGTTCAGCAGCGCCAGGCGCACGTTCGACGAGTATTGCCCCGTCTGGCCGTTGTACTGCACCAGGGCCGACAGGCTGGCGAGGTTCGTAAAGGCATAGCTGGCCTTGAATGGGATGAGATTGGCGACAAACGACCCCTGCGGCAATCGGATGTCCTGCCTCGTCCAGCCGAGGCTGGCAATGAAGCGGGCCGAGAAGCGGTAGTCACTGGTGATTTCCACCGCGTTGAAATCGCCGTTGTAGTACTGACCCGTCCGGAAACGGAACGTCCCGGTGACGGCCGAACTCGGATTGTGGAAGTACTCGAACGCATGCTGCAGCCACGAATACTGCCCGGCCGGGATCGTCACGCGTTTGCCGTCGCGGTTGTAGACCGTGAAGGGCACCAGCGGATTGTCGCGGTTGTGATCGAAGAACCAGCCGAAGCGTCCCCCCTGAATCGGCTGGATTTCGAACAAATGCACGTGGGCATACGACGTCTGCAGGTTGCCGTTGAGGTCGTAGAACGAGTTGTACGAGAGATGCGGCGACACGCGCCGAATCCAGCGGATGCGCTTGGGCTGGGGCTGGAAGAACACGCGCAGTTCAGGACGCCGGTATCCGCGGCGGGGCAGGAAGCCGACCTCGGGGTTGAAGCGCTCGCCGACCTGCGTATAGCCACCCGACACCTGCCAGATAGGATTGCGGAAGTCGTAGAAGACACGGCTCGAGTAGTCGCTGCCCGTGGCCCCCGGTGAGTCGGTGCGGGCCACAAAGGCCGACACCCGCTGGCCGGGCGACAGCTGGTAGTTGGCATCCACGCCATACGCGCGGTTCCACTTTGAGAACGAGGTGCCAGCCACAGGGTCCGTCGTCTGCTTGTTCACGAAGATCGCCCCGTAGCTCGAGCGGCCGATCTCCTTCTGCACACGCATCACGCTGAAGTTGGTGTCGAGCGCGAGCGCACGGCCGCTGAGGTCCTGCTCATCGTTGGTCTGGATGTTCAGCGCGCCGACATTCCAGCTGCCGCCGACCTTCCCGCTGACGCGGCCACCGGCGATGATTGGAATCGGTTGCAGTGAAGATGCCGCGCCCGACAGGCCGATGCGGCGCGAGAAGAACAGGTCAATCTGCTGCGGCTGTCCGAACTGGAAGGTCGTGGCGTTTTCAAGGAAGAATGGCCGTTTTTCCGGAAAGAACAGGTCGAAGCGCGTCAGGTTGACCTGCTCTTCATCGGCTTCCACCTGGGCAAAGTCGGTGTTAATGGTGGCATCCATCGTGAGGCTCGGCGTGATGCCCCACTTGGCGTCGATGCCGCCATTGAACTTCGTGTCGGTTGGCGCTCCCGCGCGCGTAAAGTCCCGGTTCGAAGATCCGAGCGCATACGGAATGAGCTTGATGTCGCGCCGCGGCGGCATCACCAGTCCCGGCACCTTGGCGGCCAGCGAAATGCGGTAGATGTCGAACCCGCGAGGAATCTCCGACAGATACACCTGCTCGTTCTTGTGACGGATGTTCCGCATGACGTTGAAGCCCCACGTCATGCTGTCACCGGTGGCATACCGGAGCGTCTTGAGGGGAATCGCCAGTTCCGCCTCCCAGCCCCGCTCGGTCACCTGGGCACGTACCACCCAGTCGCCGTCCCAGTTGGGGTTGAAAGCACTGATCGCGCCGCGCTGCGTGCCCGCCGCGCCGCCCCCGAAGGCCACGCCACCCGATTGCCCTTCGCGCGCGACCTGTCCGTCGTATTCGATACCAAGGGGATTCGTGCCGAACACAAACGCGTTCTGGTTGTCGTTGAAGGTATCGAAAATCATGATGACCGAGTCGGTCTCGGCCAGCGATGCGTCGCGTCGCGCCTGCGACATGATGATTTTCGACGGGTCCTGATCGTGGCAGACAAAGCTCACGTAGACGTGTGTGAGGCTGAAGAGCAACCGCACATCCGTCTTCTCGGTGGCCGGTTCGCCCATGCGGGGATCCTGCTGCGTGAAGGTCGAGTATGGGGCCACTCCCTCCCACACAGCCTCGTTCACCCGGCCGTCAATGACCGGCGGCGCTGCCCCGGACGCCAGCCGTCCGGCAGTCACCGTCGGCACCGGTCCAGTCTGCGCCGCGGCGCTGCCCCCCCCACCCAGACACACCACCACCACCGCGCACACGCGCATGACCCGATTCAGTTCCACGATGCCGACACCCTGCCTTCCGGGCCGGTAGTCTAGCATGCGCGTTCGTGATACCTTCGCGGCCATGCAGGCGTGGAGGTGCGGTGTATTGTCGCTGGTCGGCAGCCTGCTGCTGACCACAACCGCCGGGGCACAGGCCAGGCCCCCGTCGCTCAGCAAGGCCGAGCGGGAGGCACTCCGCACCGCCGTCCTCGCCACGCGCACGCTCGCCGCAGTGCCCGAGGCTGTGCCGACCGACGTCTCGGCAGACCTGTTCCGTGCCTCTGACGGCTCGCACTATGTGGCCCTGAGCCTGCCGGCACCGGCCGAGCTGCCGCCGACAGCGCCCGTGGTGCTGTATGTGAAGCTCGTACCACGCGCCGTGCCCGACGCATCCGGCGTCGTGCCCACCGTGTCTACCGAACCCCGCTCGGCGGTGCTTGAGTGGCTCGAGGGGGAACGATCGGACCCGCTCCCCATGCGGGCCAGGCGCGTCGTCACCGTGCCCACCGGAGAGTTTCCCGTGGGTGGCCCCTCATCGATGTCGGGGCGCGACGGCGGCATTGGCCAGTCGACTGCCGTGCTCCGCCTGATGGACCGTCAGCTGGAGCAGCAGCGTGAGCGCGCCGAGGTTCTCGACCGTGAGCGCCGGGCCGCCCTTGAAGGCAAGGCCGCACCCGCCGCGACCCTGCTGCCTTTCGAAGATTTCGACCTGCAGGCCCGTCTCGTCAGCCGACCGGGTCAGGGCCGAAAGCTCGAGCGGGCCATCACGGCGGCACCGGGTGAGTACGACGTCGTGCTCGGCTGGTCGAGCGCCGGCACAGGCGGCCGTGTTGGGGTGGTCGGGGCGGTCAGGCATCATCTGTCGCTCCCCGCGGCCCCACGCGACACCCTTCGGCTTGGCAGTGTGGTGCTCGCCGATGGCATCAGCGTCATCAGCGAGCCCTACCGCTCGGAACAGCAGAGCGCACATCCCTACGTCCTCGGCACCACTGACATCACGCCGGCGGCCGATCGGCGCTTCACCAACGACGAACGCCTCGCCGTGGCGTTCCAGATCATCAATCCCGCCGGAGATACGGCTGGAAAGCCTGACGTCCGCGTCGGCTTCCGGCTCTATCGTCGAACCGGTGCCGGAGAAACCCTCGTCGGCACCCCCTCGCCGCTCACCTACGCGGCCGACACACTCCCCGTCGACTTCAACGTCGGGCTCGGCCACCCGCTGCTCGCCGCCCTTGCCCTGCCGCTGAGCACGCTGCCCCGGGGCGACTATCGCCTGGCCATTGCCGTGACCGATCTGCTGGCCCGCACGTCTGCCACGGGGGAGGCCACCTTCCAGATTGTGCCGACCCGCGCTGCCCTGCTGGCCGCGATTCCCGGCTTGCAGCCCCCGCTGCGACGAGGCCGGGCTGTCAGCGACGAGGCCCTGGCAGCGAGTCTCGAGCCGCTGCATCCGCTGGGCACTACCCCGATACTCCGACAGATACTGAGTGCCATTGCGCAGCGCCGGTTCGCCGAGGCCATCCGTGACACGCCGATGGACGCGTCCGAGCGCCCTCTGGCTGAGCTGCTCCGGACCGTGGCCTACTACGGGCTCGGCGACACTCCGGCCTCTCTGGCAGCCCGGTTGCACCAGGCCGAATCGCTGGGCGCTCCGACAGGCGCCGTCCGCTACTGGCAGGGGTGGATCGATGCCCTGCAGGCGCGGGACGCCGACGCCGCCGCCGCCTGGCACGACGCCGGCCGGCACGGGTGGCCGCCCGCACTGGCGGCACCGCTCGAAAGCGATGCCCTGCTGAGACTGGGACGGATTTCCGAGGCAGCGACCGTCGCGGCACGGGCCCTCGACGCCGGCGTCCGTCGCGAATCTCTGGCACAGGCCGTGGCCCTGGCGGCCCTCGAGGACCACCGCGAAGACCAGGCGCTCGCCATCGTCAGTCCCTTTCTCGCATCGAGCCCCGACGCAGAGACACTGTGGCTGGCCATACGCGCGGTGGCGGTGCCAGTGCTGAAGACGGACTCGTCACTGCCGCCAGACCGTCTGACAACGCTGTCAGCGCTGGTCGAGCGCTACCGCGCCCTCCAGGGCCGCCACATGGACCGGGCGGACGAATGGGTGGCCTTCCTTACGGCTTCTTCTTCGGCGCCTTGACCGGCGCCGGACGGGGCGGCGGAGGGACGGGACGGTCGGGCTTGAGTGAATAGCTCCGACGCGCCGACACCGCCACGCCGGGACGCTTCACCTGCACCTCGAGGTCGCGCACCCGGTCGAGGGTGTCGGGATTGGTCGAAGTGTAACCGAGCACGTAGTAGTCGCTCGTTTCCGCATCAATCCGCTTGAGCGCCGACACAAAATCGTTGTCATTGACGACGGCGAGGCCGCCGGTCTGTTCGGCGAGGTAGCGGAGGCTGCTGGTCGTCTTCTGAAGGAACGTCCGGAACTCGCTCTGGTCGACATACTGCCCGACATCGACCACGCCTGCCAGCCCTCGCGGGTCGATGGTAAACAGGGTCGTGTTGGTGCGGTTGGCCGTCAGGGTGAGTTCCTGCATCAGCAGGTACAAATCAGCATCCGCACGCACGCTGTTCATGCGGAAGTAGGGATTTTCGGTGTTGATCAGTTCCTTGAGCGGGTCACCGAACCGCCCGCCCATGATGCTGTCGCGCCCGAGGCGGCCCTGCGCAAAAGGATCGAGGTCGTAGCCCGGGCTGATGTAGAGCACGGCCTTCCGTCGGTTGCGCACCTGATCAAGCGAACCCACCAGGCTGTACATCGTCTGGAAGGCCGTCTGCGCACGGAACCGGATGTCGCCGGGTCCGCTCGAGGTCTCGATCATCCGGAAGATTTCGCTGGGCGATGGTCCACTGCCCCGAATCTTGCTGGCCGCCGACGCAATCAGGCGGTGATCGGACGTCGGGTCAATTTCAATGAAGGAGGGCCCGCTCGACACCATGGCCACCATGTCGCCCTCATGCAGCATGGTGTCGACAATCTGCTGCACCAGCCGCTTCACGTGCGGCGTGTAGTCGGCTTCGAAGTGCAGGTCGTCGATGAAGATGATGAGCACACGACCCGAGTCGGCGGTATCGGTCGGGCGCTTGCTGGGCGGCAGCACGATCCCTTCCGGGGCTTCGGGCGGGGGCGGCTGCAGCAGATTGTAGGTGCGACCGCCGTGGATCATCACGACCGACTCGACCCGCTGTTCGACACCGTCCTCCAGCACGAGGAAATCGTCACGTCCGAGATCGGCGACGAAGCTGCCGGTATCTGTTCGGGGAATCACATCGGTCGTCACAATGGTGACGCCCGTGCGAAAGGTGGGCTGCCCGCTGGGTCCCGCCGGGGTCTGGGTCGACACAGCCACGCCGGTAACCACGCACATCGCCAAGGCTACGAGCACTCGCATACTCGGATTATATGGAGCATTGCCGCATAATGGGCCATGCTTTCCAGGCGCCATCTGCTCGGGGCCGGGCTGCTCCTGTGCCGGGAACTCACCCGGCCCGCCGCGGCCATCGCGGCTCGGTTGGCCGACGAGTGCCTGTCCCCCCTCCCTGGAGGGCAGATAGTCGGCCTGCGCCCCCTCACCGCCGACCGTCCCCGCCCGACGGCATTCGGCACGCCACTCGGTGGCCCGGGGCTCGACACCCGGCAGTTCACAGACCTGTCCGGGGTGCAGCCCGATCGAATGCTCACGCCGACGCCCGAGGTGTTTGTCCGCACCGCAGCACCGTCAGGCCTCGAGCAGCGCCAGCGCGAGTGGTCCGTGACCATCCACGGCCGCTTCAATTCCACCGGAGTCACGGCCGAGGAGCTCCGCCGGATGAGCCGACCGATGGGGGCCCACGTCATCGAGTGCGCCGGCAACAACGACCCCAACAATTTCGGTCTGCTCAGCCTCGCGGAGTGGGACGGCGTGGCGCTGGCCGACCTGCTGCCGAGCCTTCGGCCCGACCATGACGATTACGGCATTCTCGTCACTGGCCTCGATGACGAATCGCAGCCGGCGCGCAGTTCCGTGCCGGGTGCGAGCTGGATCCTTCCACTTGATGGTTTACCGGAACTGGGCCCCTTCCTGGCCACACGGATGAACGGAGCCCCCCTCAGTCCGGATCACGGGGCCCCGGTGCGACTGGTGGTGCCCGGCTGGTACGGCTGTGCGTGGATCAAGTGGGTGCAGTCGCTCGAGCTGGTCAAGCGCGATGCTCTCATCACCTATCAAATGGCCGAGTTTGCCTCGCGCACTCATCAGAGCGGGCAGCCCGTGGAGGTAACCGACTACGCCCCGCCCCTCATCGATCTGGCCGCCACACCGATTCGTGTGGAACAGTGGCGTGTCGGACGCCGCACCGAGTACCGCGTTGTGGGTCTGGCCTGGGGCGGCCGCATCGCCCAGCCCGCACTCGAGATTCGCATGCATGCGCGAGATGCCTGGCACCCGGTACACGTCTGCAGCCCGGCGCTCCAGCCGCATGGCTGGGTGCTCTGGAGCTACCGCTGGCGTCCCGAGCACGCGGGCCCCTACAGCCTGTCGCTGCGGGCCCAGCCAGGAGCCCAACGGCAGCGGCGGCTCGACATGTTCTTCTACACGCGCCGTGTACAGATCGACGAGGTCTGACGACGGGCGTCAGCGGCGTCCCAGCGCCGCGCGAACCTCGGTCAATTCCGGAATCGACTCGTCGGCCCGGTGCCAGTTGGCCATCACCCGCTCATAGGCGGCTCGGCTGCCTGCGACGTCACCCATGCGTCGCTTGGCACGCGCCATGCCCAGCCAGGGCCTGGTGCGATTCGGTGTGCGTTGCAGGGTCGCCTCGAACCACCGGATCGCGTCCGGATACCGACCGGCCTCGTACAGCAGTTCGGCATAGAGTTCATCGGCCCCCTTCACCGGAAACGGACGCCCGATGGGCCGGGGCATGCGCGACTGCAACTGCGTCGCACCTTCCATCAGTGAAAAGGCTTCCGTCCGCTTGCCCTGCGCAAACAGGTGCAGGGCCTGCATCTCCAGCAGCATGATGCGTCCCTGTTCCTGCATCTCGGCAGGCTGCCCGGGCGCCACCACCTTTTCGAACTCGCGAATCACGACGGCGACCCGGTCAGCATCGCCGAGTTTCACCGCACTGAAGCCCAGGGCGAACAGCTCATCGATGCCCTCAAATCCGGTCGCGCCCCGCATCTCGGTCCAGCGTCCCGACTCGATGATGTAGCGGGCCCGCATCGACCCCCGATCATTGCGGAGTGCCTCAGGACCTTGCCCGCGACCGATGGTGCTGTCCATGTACTGGTGGCCCCCGATGGCCACGTCCGCCGCCGCCGTCTTCAGAGCCTCGGACACGATGACCTGCGCACCTGCGGCCTCGCGGAATCGCCCCTGCTGCGTCCACGCATAGTGAAGCCAGGTGAGGCTGTGAAAGTCGCGGGCGGTCTGCGGCAGGCGCCTGCGCGCGACCCACTGCACCGAGGCATCCCACGACTGGCGGTCGGCCTCCGCCGCCTGATCCCAGAAGCCCAGTTGCAGAAAGGTGTGCGCGGGCATGTGGAGCGCATGGCTCACACCCGGTGCAATCGACGCATAGGCGCGTGCGGCCGGCAGCGCGCGCGCCGCCAGCGCACCGTGGTCGTACGCATGGATGATGTAGTGCGCCGCGCCCGGATGCCTGGGATTCTTCGCGAATACGGCCTGTGCCATGGCCCCGGCACGTTCCCGGATGGGCAGCGCCTGATCGCCCCTCGGCAGGGTGCCGAGGAGACTCAGGGCGTGGAACAGCTGGATCTCGTCATCACCGGGGAAGGCGGCGGCCAGCCGTCCCATCGCTGACGCATAGGCCAGCGCCCGTGTCCGCACATCACCGCTGCCCCACAACTGCTCGACGGCTGCCAGCAGACCCTTCTCGCGGGGGGTGCGCGCACGTGCCTGTCTGGCCTCAGGGGTGGCCGCCAGCCTGGCCAGCGCGGACCGTCCCTTGGCCATCTCTTCACTGAACCAGAGGGGCTGGCTGTACGAGAGCGACTCACCCCAGTACGCCAGCGCAAACCCCGGGTCGGCCTTCTGGGCAGCGACAAACGCGTCGATGGCGTCCTCGTACCCGAAGCTGTGCAGCCACGCCACTCCCTTGAGAAAGTACGCCTGGGCCGCGGGTGCGCCGGAGTTCGGAAACGTGAGCGTCGCGACGGACGGTTCCTGAGCGGGAGACGGTATCGCGGGACGTGACTGGGACGGCGTCCGCGCTGCCTGATCGGCCAGGTCGGCGTCACCGGCTGGTGGCGGGCGGTGCGCACCGAGCGTGACCGCCGCAAGCATCACCCCCAGGGTCGCGATCGATCTGGCTGTGCGCAGTCTGATGCCAGTCCGTGCGTGCCTGTCCATCCATGGAGCGTAGCGTACAAGGCACGGGCCGGGGCGTGTGCCCCGGCCCGTCCCTGCATCACGTGTGAACGTTCGCCTTAGAACGACAGGCGGAACATCAGCTGCGTCAGGCGCATGAAACCACGCTGGGTGGTGATGCGGCCGAACGTTGTGGACCCCAGTGCCTGAACGGGACCGGCGGTCTTGGCGAGGTTGGTGATATTGAGCACCTCGTAGCGGATCTGGGCGCGGGCGCGGCCAGCCAGGCGGATGTCCTTGGTGGCCACGAAGTCCCAGTTGTTACGCGCGGGCGTACGCACATCGGGCAGCGTGCGAGGCCCGGTGCCCAGGGTGAACAGCCCCGGGTCGCTGAACGCACCGGAGTTCAGCCACAGGCCGGGGTTGCCGGTGTAGAACAGGCGCTCATCGCGGCTGCCGTCGGTATTCGGATCGGCACCCGTGGTGTTGACGCGCTGCATCAGGAAGAACCCGGCGTTGAGGTTGTTCGAGTTGTTCGAGACCGCAATCGGGAAACCGCTCTCGAGCGCGATGATCGACGAGAGGGTGATGTTGCCGAGGATCGCGGCACCGGCGCCACTGCTGGCCCACCGCTTGCCCTCACCGAAGGGCAGCTGCACGATGGGCGACAGCACCAGCTTGTGCGGCACATCGAGAATGCTGCGCGACCATTCGGCGTCGATGTTATACGAGTTCTGCGGATTGCCGTTCACCGCCGAGTAGGTGTTCGACTCGGCGAAGAAGTTGTCGTCCAGGCGCGAGAAGGTGTAGTTGATGCGACCGCCCCAGCCGTTGCTCATGCGCTTCTCGAACTTGACGATGGCCGCGTGGTATTGGCTGCGGCCGCCGGTGTTCTGGCGCATCAGGATGTTCAGGTACTGCGGGAACGGACGCAGCAGCTGGGCACGGGTGACGGTGGGGCTGCCCACGCTCACACCCTGCCCGACCGGCAGCCCGAAGAACGGGTTGGGCACCTGCTGCTGCAGGGCCGAACCGAGTGACAGGAAGCTCGGGTCGAGCTGGTTGATGTTCAGCGTGGCATCGTTGGCGCCGCCGAGGCTGGCGTTACGGATGGTCGATCCCGAGTATTCGAAGCCAATGGCAATGTTGCCCGGCAGCTCGCGGTTGATGTCGATCGAGTACTGGTGCACATACGGCGCACGCTTGTCCTGGTCGATGAACTCGATCTGGCGGCCGACGCCTTCAAGGTAGCCGAGCGCATTGCCACGCGGCTGCACCACGCCTGACGGGAACGGGTTCGTGAGCGAGGTCGTCGGGCGGAACTGGCCCTGCTCCATGAAGGTGTCCTGGCTGTAGCCGACCTGGCCGTAGTTGGCCGCGCCGACGAACTGGTAGGGCCACGGCGCCCAGTAGAGGCCGTAGCCGCCGCGGACCACCGTCTTGGGATTCGCCGAGTAGACCATGCCGATGCGGGGCGAGATCTTGATCGGCGGGGGGTTGCCCTGCTGCGTCGCGTTGCCGTTGACGCCGGCATACATCAGGCCGCCGCGCATGGGCTGCCCGGTCAGCGGGTTGACGATGGCACCCACCCGACCGCCGGGGTTGACCGTGCGATCGAAGCCGACCGTGAAACGGTCGTTTTCCTCACGCAGGCCCGTTTCGTACTCGAACCGCACGCCGCCGTTGATGGTCAGCTTGGGGTTGACGCGGAAGTCGTCCTGCAGGTAACCGCCGTAGTAGTTCAGGAAGTAGTTGGCGGGAGCCGATACATTGATGCGGCTCAGGTTGTCGGGGTCGCCCGAGGGCAGGCCGAGCAGCATGCTGGCCAGGGCGTTGCCCGACGGCGTCGTGCCGCCCGTGCCGTTCACGTTGGGATTGCTCGACGTGTAGCGACGGTCGAACTGGAACACGCCGGCACCACCCGAGAACGACTGGGTGTCGATGCCGACGGTGCGGTAGTCGACGCCCACCTTGAGCGTGTGACGCCCCAGCAGCTTCGAAACCGTGGCGTTGGCACTGTACGAATACAGGTTACGGTCTGAGGGGTCAATGGCGCCCATCGTGTAGTAGTCGGTGATGCCGACCCGGGGGAACTTCTGCGTCCGGATGGCGCTGCCGAAGGCCGGGGCAAAGCCCAGCGAGGCCGGGTCAAAACCCACCGACAGCGTGTCGTCATCGCGGAACTGCGTCCAACCGCCGCGCAGCGTCACGACCGTGTTGCTGCTCGGCAGCCAGGTGTTGTTCAGGCCCAACAGTTGAACACGACGACGAAGCACGTAGTCGCTGCTGTCGATGAACGCATTGGCCTCACCCTGAGGAACCACCGCATTCGCGCAGGGCTCATCAGTCTTGTTGTAGAGGTAGAAGGCGTTCAGCGACAGCTTGTCGTTGATGCGGTGATCCACCTTGCCGGTGTACATCATCGCGCGGTCTTCGATAATCGGCTGGCTTTCGAAGTTGGCCAGACCGTTGCTGCGGTCGTTCGTCGGGTTCGGCAGGAAGCCCAGCATCCGGGCCGACACAGGATTGATACGGTTGGACGGAATGATGTTACCCGGGAAGGGCTGGCGGTTGTTGCCGCTCGCATCGCCCGTCAGCGGGTCGAAAATGACGACCTGACGACCGGCCGAGTCGAACGACTGCGAGAAATCGCCGGCCTTCTCACGGGCCGTGGGCAGGCGCACCTGCGCGTTGCGCGTGGTCATCGAGCCGTAGCCTTCAACCGCGCCCCAGAAGAACGTGCGGTTCTTGACAATCGGACCGCCGAGGCCGCCGCCGCCGAGATGGAAATACGTGTTCGGCAGTGCGATACCGGCCTTGTCGGAAAAGAAGTTGTTGGCGGCGCCCCAGCGCGGACGGTTCTGGTAAAAGCCGCTGGCCGCGTAGGTGTTCGTGCCCGACTTGGTGGCCACGTTGAACGTGCCGCCTCCGGTCCGACCCGTTTCGGCGTCGTACTGGTGCACCTGCACCGCCACGTCATCGAGCGCTTCGATGGAGGGGTTGGCCGATGCGCGGTTGCGGATGTCTCCGACGGGCACACCGTCAATCAGGTAGTTGTTGCCGCGGCGGGTGCCGCCGCCCAGCGACAGCAGGGACGCGTTGGTCTGGTCCTGCTGGCGGTTGAACTGCGGGTCGCCCGTGGCCACCACGGTGGGCAGCGTCACGGCGAACAGAAACGCCGAGCGGCCACCCGAGGGCAGCGTGTTGAGCTGCTCCGTGTTGATGACGCCGCCGCCGGTGGCGTTGGCCGTGTCGATGAGAGGCGCCTCACCCGTGACCGTGATGGTCTCCTCGAGGGCACCGACTTCCAGCGTCACGTCAACGGTCACGAACTGCTGGGCCGCGACGCGAACCGCCTTCTGTTCGTAGCTCTTGAACCCCGTCAGGGTGGCACGCACGGTGTACACACCGGGCGGCACTGCCGCGAAGTTGTACAGGCCTTCGTCGTTCGACACGGCCTCGCGGGCCGCGCCGGTGCCTTCGTTCAACAGCTGCACCGTCACGCCGGGGATCACCCCGTTGGCGTCCTTCACGGCTCCACGCAGACCACCCGTAAAGGTCTGCGCAGCGGCCGAGCTGGCGACGACAAGCACCGCCAGTGCTACGACCACGTTCCTAAAGAGGCTTCTCATTCTGCTGCTCCTCCACGATTCCCGTTCCGGCATTCGGTCACCGGTCCGGCACGTCCTTCTCCACCGCGCAACACACAAACCACTCGCGCGTCGTGGTCGTCTGAAGACGACACCAACGCGGATGCCCGACACATTGATACACAAATGTCCGACGAGGGAGCATACGGCACGTCGCGGAGGCTCCGCAAGTGCCCGTTTTGCACCAGTCTGACCGCCGGGCCTTCAGTTTTTTGGATCGGTCATCGCACCCTCGCTCGCTGACCCGACCAGCGCCGCGTACTTGGCCAGCACACCCGTCCGCACCGGCTTGCGACGGGGCCGCAACCGACGCCGGCGCCGGGCCAGCTCTGCCGCCGACACCGCCAGCGTGATGCTCCGCGCCCGCGCATCGATGACGATGCGGTCGCCCGTCTTCACCAGGGCGATCGGCCCGCCCAGCGACGCTTCGGGCGACACATGCCCCACCACGAATCCGTGGGTGCCTCCGCTGAACCGCCCGTCGGTGATGAGGGCCACCTGCGCGCCCAGCCCCCGGCCCATCAGTGCGCTGGTCGGGGACAGCATCTCGCGCATGCCCGGACCGCCCTTGGGCCCTTCGTAGCGAATCACGACGACATCGCCCGCCTTCACGCGTCCGCCAAGGATGGCCTGCTGCGCGCGCTCCTCACCATCGAACACGCGGGCGCGCCCTTCGAAACGCTCCCCTTCCTTCCCGGAAATCTTCGCCACGGCGCCTTCGGGCGCCAGGTTGCCGCGCAGCACCACCAGGTGGCTGTCAGGCTTGACTGGCGCACTGAATGGACGTACCACCAGCTGGTCGGCCGGGTAGTCGGCCACCCCGCGCAGCGACTCCGACAGCCGCTGGCCCGTCACCGTCAGCGCATCCCCGTGCAGCAGCCCGCGGTCAAGCAGCCGCTTCATCAGCGGCGTGACGCCCCCGATGCGGACGAGCTCGGCCATCATGTAGGTGCCACTCGGCCGCAGATCCGCGAGGACGGGTACCCGGCGGCCGATGCGCGTGAAGTCGTCTATGGTCAGCCGCACGCCCGCGGTGCGCGCCATCGCCAGCAGGTGCAGCACGGCATTGGTCGACCCGCCAAGGGCGATGACCACCGTGATGGCGTTCTCGAAGGCCGTCCGCGTCAGGATGTCGCGCGGACGCAGGTTGCGCGCGAGGGCCTCGACTACCACCCGCCCCGCGGCTTCGGCATCGCGCCGCTTGGCGTCCGACACCGCCGCCTGCGCCGAGCTGTTCGGTAGGCTCAGCCCCAGCGCCTCGATCGCGCATGCCATGGTGTTGGCCGTATACATGCCGCCGCACGAGCCTGCCCCCGGACACGCATGCTGCTCCAGATCGGCCAGTTCGGCATCGGTCATGCGTCCCGCCGCATGCGTTCCAACGGCCTCGAACACCGTGACGATGTCGACGGGCTGCCCCTGCCAGATGCCGGGCATAATCGTGCCCCCATACACAAACACCGACGGCCGATTCAGCCGCGCCAGCCCCATGACCATGGCGGGCATGTTCTTGTCGCAGCCGCCGATCGCTACCACGCCGTCGAACCCCTCTGCCCCCACGACGGTCTCCAGCGAGTCGGCGATCACCTCGCGCGACACCAGCGAGTACCGCATGCCGTCGGTGCCCATCGAAATGCCGTCAGACACGGTGATGGTGTGAAAGGCCACCGGGCGCGCGCCCGCAGCGGTGACACCGGCGCTGGTCGCCCGCACCAGGTCGTCGAGATGGATGTTGCACGGCGTGACGGCACTCCACGAGCCGCAGACGCCAATCTGCGGCTTGCGGAAGTCATCGCGCGTGAAGCCGACGGCATGCAGCATGGCGCGGCCGGCCGCGCGGGCCGGGCCATCAACCACCGCTGACGAATGCGGGCGAGGCAGCGGTGCTGCAGACGACGATGCAGGGGTAGGGGAGGAGCGCGAGGGTCGACGGGGAGCCATGGCGTCTGAGCCTAGCCGTCCGGCCCCATCGAGACAAGCCCTATCGCACCCGCCCTCTGGTATTCTCCCCGGTGGAGGGTTCCGATGCGTTCACCGAAAACGGTGCTGGTCCCCACAGACTTCAGCCCCACCTCTGAACAGGCGCTCCGCTACGCGAAGGCCATGGCCGACGCCTTCGGCGCCTCGCTGCACATCATCCACGTCATCGAAGAGCCGTACGGCCAACCGTGGGCCGTTGAGGCCTACGGGTTCTCGCTGGCCGCCCTGCAGGACGAGTGGGTCAAGGAAGCGCAGAAGCGTATCGCCACCGTGCTGACGCCCGACGAACAGCAGCGCTACCGCGCGGAAACCAGTACCGTGCTGGGACACCCGGTCAGCGAAATCCTCAACTACGCCCGCGACCGCCAGATTGATCTCATCGTCATGGGCACGCACGGACGTGGCCCCCTGGGACACGTCGTCATGGGCAGCGTCGCCGAGCGCGTCGTCCGTCGGGCACCGTGCCCGGTGCTGACCGTCCGCCCCGAAGAGCACGAGTTCATCAGCTGATGCTGACGCGCGCCCGGCGCGCGTCAGTCCTTGCCCGACATCCGGCGGCGCGCCCGGCGTTCATCACGCGTCGGTCGGGCCGTCGTCTGCGCGGCCGCGCGATAGATGCGCTCGAGCCGCCGCATTTCCACTTCCTGAGGAGAGGGGTCGGGCGTCTGATCGTCATAGAGCGCACGCGCCTCGGCCTTCGGCAGGTGCGCGTCGGCCAGCGTCTGCACCACCACTGTCTGCCGACGACCGAATGGCCGCTGAAGATCGAGGCGTTCGCCCCCTTTCAATTCCCGATGCGGCTTTGCGGTCACGCCGTTGACGCTGACCTGCCCCAGGCGACAGGCCTTCTGCGCTTCAGACCGCGTGCGGTAGAGGCACGCCACGTCCAGCCAGATATCGAGTCGCACGCCCACCCGAAAATCATATGATCGGAACTATGGCCCCGTCGTCTTCCGCCCGGCCCCTGCCGTCGCGCGCCGTGCTGCTTGCAGTCGCGGCGCTCGTGTTCTTCGTGGTGCCCGGTGTGCTGTCGCTCGCCGTCGACTGGCTCTGGTTTGCCGAAGTCGGCTACCTGCCGGTCCTCACCCAGACCCTGTCGGTGCAGGCCCTGCTCGGCACGGCGGTCTTCGCGGTGGCCTGCGGCTGGCTGACCATGCACTTCCGCGTCGCCGCATCAGCCCTGCGGGTCGAACAGGCCCCGTTCCAGACCGCCGAGGGCTTCACCGTCTCGCTGCCCAGCCGCACACAGGTCTTGCCCCTCGCCATGCTCGCGGCCATCGGCGGGGCCCTGCTGCTGGCCTCATACGCCTCCGTCGGCAGCCCGACGCTGCTGTGGTGGTGGCATCAGGTGCCGTTCGGGCAGGCTGACCCGCTGCTGGGATACGACCTCGCCTTCTACGTTTTCACTCTACCGGCGCTCGAACTGCTGCGCAATCTCGCGTTCACGCTCGTGTTGCTCACGACGGCTGGCAGTGCCGTGCTCTACGCCATGGCCGGCCAGCTGGCCATCAGCCCGTTCGGCCTCCGACTCGGGGCGCAGGCGAGGGTGCATACCGCCTGGATCAGCGCTGCAGGCTTTGCCGTCCTCTGCCTGAGCGCCTGGCTCACGCGGCTGGGCTATCTCGTCATGCCCTCCGGCATCATTCACGGGGCCAGCTACGCCGATGTCCATGCCCGCATGCCGGCGGCTTTTCTGCTGACGGCAGTGGCCGCCGCCGGCGTCGTGCTGTCCCTTGTCGCCGCACGCAGCGGACGGCTCCGGCAGGTGGCCCTCGCCGCAGGCCTCTACGGACTGGTCGTGGTGGGTGGTCAGGTCTACGCCAGCCTGCTGCAGCGGTTCGTCGTGTCTCCGAACGAGCAGGTGCGCGAAGCGCCATACATCGAGTTCAACATCGCCGCCACGCGTCGCGCCTTCGGCCTCGACCGGGTCGCCGAGCGCGAACTGTCGGGCGACGCTGACCTGAGCGCGGCCGACATCGCGAAGCACCGGTCGACCCTCGATAACGTGCGGTTGTGGGATCACCAGCAGCTGCTGGAAACGTTCGGACAGATCCAGGAGATCCGCACCTACTACGATTTTGTCGCCGTCGACAACGACCGGTATCGGCTCGACGGACAGCTCCGGCAGGTGATGCTGTCGGCCCGCGAACTCAACCCGGCTGCCCTGCCCAACCGCACGTGGATCAACGAGCGCCTGGTCTTCACGCACGGCCACGGCCTCACGCTCGGTCCCGTCAATCAGGTCACACCGGAAGGGCTGCCCGTGCTGTTTGTGCGCGACCTTCCCCCCGTCGCCTCGGGCGGTCCGGCCATCACCGAACCCAGTATCTACTTCGGTGAACTCTCCAACGATTACGTCATCGCCCGCACCCGTGCCCGCGAGTTCCACTATCCGAAGGGCGACGACAACGTCTTTATCGACTACGCGGGCTCGGGCGGCATTCCCCTCGACAGCCTTACACGCAAGCTCCTCTTCGCGCTGCACTTCCGCTCGTATCAGCTCCTGCTCAGCGATGACATCACCGACCAGAGCCGGGTCCTCTTCGACCGGCAGATTCGCGCGCGCGTCACCAAGATCGCCCCGTTTCTCACCTACGACGACGACCCGTATCTGGTGATCGATCAGGGGCGGCTCTTCTGGATTCAGGACGCGTACACCACCAGCGCCCGCGTGCCCTACTCGACCGAGGCGGCCCGCGGCGTCAACTACATCCGCAATGCGGTGAAGGTCGTCATCGATGCCTACCACGGCACCGTCACGTTCCATGTGGCTCAGCCTGATGATCCGATCATCCAGACGATGGGCCGGGCCTTCCCGACGCTGCTCCGTCCGCTGTCAGAGATGGCGCCGGGCCTGCGCGAGCATGTGCGCTATCCGGAAGGCATCTTCAACCTGCAGACGCAGGTCTATTCCACGTATCACATGACCAGCCCGGCGATCTTCTACAACAAGGAAGATCAGTGGGAGGTACCGGCCATCGATCGCGGCGGCGAGTCGGTGCGCATGGAGCCGTACTACACGCTGATGACGCTGCCCGGTGAACAGTCTGCGGAATTCATCCAGATGCTGCCGTTCACGCCGCGCCGACGCGACAATCTCGCCTCATGGATGGTGGCCCGGAGCGACGGCGACCACTACGGTGAGATCCAGGTCTTTCAGTTCCCCAAACAGAAACTCATCTTCGGACCGCGACAGGTGGTGGCCCGCATCAACCAGGACCAGGTGATTTCTCCGCAAATCACCCTCTGGGGTCAACAGGGGTCGGAAGTCATTCAGGGCACGCTGATGGTGATCCCCATCGCGGAATCGCTCATTTATGTGCGTCCGCTCTACCTGCGGGCCCAGGCCGGACGGATTCCTGAACTCACCCGCGTCATCGTCGCCTACAACAACCGCATCGTGATGGATCGCACGCTCGATGCCGCGCTGGCACAACTGTTCGAAGGGGCACGCCCGTCGGTGCCGTCCACGTCCGCAGGCGGCACGACTCCGCAGACCTCAGCTCCGGCCACCGCCCCAGCGGCGCCCGGCGCGGCCGCACCCGACGCGGCCCCCCAGTCACTCGCCGAACAGGCACGACTGACCTACGAGCGTGCCCTCGCCGCTCAGCGGGCGGGCGACTGGGCCCGCTACGGTGAGGAAATCGCCAGGCTGGGTGACCTGCTCGCCCGCATGCAACCCTGATCGCTTCAGCCATGTCGACTTCGCTGCCGCCTCTGCCCCTGCGCGACGTGCACCAGCGCCCGCTGCGCAACCTGCGCCTCTCGGTCACTGACCGCTGCAACCTGCGGTGTCAGTACTGCATGCCCGAAGACGAGTATGCCTGGCTGCCCCGCCACGACATCCTGCAGTTCGAGGAAATCGAACGACTGGTCGACGTCTTTCTCTCGCTGGGTGTCGACAAGGTGCGGCTGACAGGCGGTGAGCCGCTGCTGCGTCGTGACGTCACGGATTTGGTCGCACGGCTGGCGTCACGTCCAGCCATCCGCGACCTGGCGATGACGACAAACGGTGTGCTGCTCAGGGCCGCCGCCCCGGACCTCAAGCGTACGGGGCTGCACCGCCTCACGGTGAGTCTCGACACCCTGCAGGCCGACCGGTTCGAGCGCCTCAGCCGGTCGGCGGAGTTCCACCGGGTGCTTGACGGGCTCGAGGCCGCGGCCGAGTATTTTCCCGGTTTCAAGATCGACACGGTGGCCATCCGAGGTGTCAACGACGACGAAGTGATTGCGCTGCTCGACCGTGCACGCGAACTCGGGGCCGAGCTGCGCTTCATCGAGTACATGGATGTGGGCGGCGCGACGCACTGGAGCCAGTCGCAGGTGGTGTCGCGGGCGGAGTTACTGGGCATGATCGCTGCGCACTACGGCGAGGTCGCCCCGGTCGACCGCGTCGATGCCGCCCCCGCCGACCGCTTTCGCCTGGCGCATGGCCAGACGTTCGGCATCATTGCCTCGACAACGACGCCGTTCTGCGCCGACTGTGACCGCAGCCGGCTGACGGCCGACGGACTCTGGTATCTGTGTCTCTACGCGGCGCGCGGCACCGACCTGCGGGGGCCGCTGCGCGGAGGAGCGAGCGCCGACGCACTGGCCACGCTCATCAGGGGCGTCTGGCAGGCGCGCACCGATCGCGGTGCAGAGGCGCGGCAGGCCGTGCGGGCTGACGCGCCCTTCATTCCGCTATCGGCGCTGAAACGCGACCCGCACCTCGAAATGCACACGCGGGGCGGCTAGACACCACCCCGCGACGTGTCGCTGCCGTCGGGCAGCCGCTACTGCACCGCAGGCGTCGCGCAGTGTGTGGCATAGGCCGCCTGCAGGCGGGCCGCAATGCCGTCGGCGCTGTTCTGTTCAATCTCGCGCCGCTCCATCATGTAGACCAGCACGCCGTCCTTCAGGATGGCCACCGACGGAGACGATGGGGGATACGGAGCAAACAGCTCGCGGGCGCGCGTGGTCGCCTCGACGTCGGCCCCGGCAAACACCGTCACAAGATGGTCAGGACGGGCCCCGGCACGAAGCGAGAGGGCGATGCCCGGACGGGCCTTGCCCGCCGCGCATCCGCAGACCGAGTTGACCACCACCATCGTGGTGCCGCTCCGGCCCGCTGCGGCGTCGACCGCCTCGGGTGTCGAGAGTTCCTCAAAACCGAGTCGGGTCAGTTCCGACCGCATCGGCGCAATGAACGGCTCAGGATATCGCTGCATCATGGTTTTCCGGCTTTCTCCGTGTCGCGCACGTGTGCGCATCTGATGAGATGCCTTCGTGGCGCAGAAGGTTGCGTGCCCGGCCGGAGCCGCACCCCTGACAGCCACGAATGACGTCTTACGTGTGGTCTATGGTACCCGCTCTCCGCATCCGTTCGCTCAACGAGGCTCCGATTCGAGCCGATCGCCCCACGGTGCTCTACTGGATGACCGCCTTCCGGCGCACCCGGTCGAACTTTGCCCTCGAACGGGCCGTCGAGCATGCCGAGGCCCTGCGCCGCCCGCTGGTCATCCTCGAGGCCCTGCGGGTCGGGTATCCCTGGGCGTCTGACCGACTGCATCAATTCGTCATCGACGGCATGCGCGATAACGCCGCGGCGCTGGCTGGCCGTGCCGGTGTCACCTACGTGCCTTATCTGGAACCCGCGGCCGGCGAGGGCCGTGGGCTCCTCGAAGCGCTGGCGCAGTCGGCCGCGATGGTGGTGACGGACGACTTTCCCTGCTTCTTCCTGCCCCGCATGGCGGCTGCCGCGGCGGCCCGGCTCGACGTCAGGCTGGAAACGGTTGATGCCAATGGCGTGCTGCCGATGCGCGCCGTCGAGCAGGTCTATCCGACGGCCTACGCCTTCCGGCGTGCCCTGCAGAAGACCCTGCCGGCGCATTTCACCGACCGACCCGAGGCCGATCCGACCGCACGTCTGGCCCCCCTGCCCGCGTGGACCGTCCCCGCAGACATCCGCCAGCGCTGGCCCCATGCCCTCGACTGGCTCGACGATGGAGGCACGCTCAGTCAACTGCCGATCGATCACTCGGTTGGAACAGCCCCGCTGACCGGTGGTGCCGCCGCGGCGGCGCGTCGCCTGCAGAGCTTTCTCGACCACGACCTCGAGCTGTACGGCACCGGACGCAACGACCCTGATCACGACGTCTCGAGCCGGTTGTCTCCCTACCTGCATTTCGGCCACATCGGGCCGCACGAGGTCTTCGACGAAGTCATGCGGCGCGAAGGCTGGCTGGGCCAGGTATCGGTGCGCACGGCCGGCCAGCGCGAAGGCTGGTGGCAGGTGTCACCGCATGCCGAGTCGTTCCTCGACGAATTCATCACATGGCGCGAGCTCGGCTACAACTTCACCTCGCGTCGGGACGACTACGACCGCTACGACTCGCTGCCCTCGTGGGCCCGGGCTTCGCTCGACGCACACAGCACCGACCCCCGGCCGCATCTCTACACACTGGACGAGCTGGCAGCCGCCCGAACCCATGATCCTCTCTGGAATGCGGCCCAGCGTCAGCTGACGCGCGACGGGCGCATCCACAACTATCTGCGCATGCTCTGGGGCAAGAAGATTCTGCAGTGGTCGGCCTCGCCGCGGGAGGCGCTGGCGCACATGATCGAACTCAACAACCGCTATGCCCTCGACGGACGCAATCCCAATTCCTATTCGGGTATTTTCTGGGTACTGGGGCGCTACGACCGGCCGTGGGGTCCCACGCGTCCCATCTTCGGCGTCATCCGGTATATGACGTCGGAAAACACCGCCCGCAAGGTCAGCGTCACCCGCTACCTCGCCCGGTACGGCGACACCCCCGAGCTCTTCGCATGACGCTCGTGCTGCTGCTGCACGCCGCGTCGACGCTGTGGATGACCGGCCTCATCTGGTTCGTGCAGGTCGTGCACTATCCACTCTTCTCGCTCGTGGGCCCGGCGGGCTTCGCTGCCTACGCACACGCGCACACCACGCGCACCACGCTGGTCGTCGGCCCGCCGATGCTGCTGGAGCTGGCGACGACCGTGGCCCTGCTGGGCCTCGCCAGCGACGCAGTCCCCCGGAGCGCGGCGTGGATGGGCGCGGCGCTCCTGGCCGCCATCTGGCTGTCGACCGCGCTGCTGCAGGTGCCCCAGCACTCGCTGCTCTCCCTGGGCTTCGATGCGAGGGCCTGCGAGGTGCTCGTCCAGTCCAACTGGATCAGGACCATCGGCTGGTCGCTGAGGGCTGTCCTGTCGCTCTGGCTGCTGTGGCGACTGCTGCCCTCCCTGTAGCGTCGCCTCCCGGACCGCCTCTGGTAAGCTCTGGCGCATGCGCATCAGCCTCACTGCCCTGCTGCTCATCACCTCTGCCCTGTCTGCGTCAGCGCAGACCACCGCGTTTGTCGGCGGGCGTCTCATCATCGGGGGCGGCGAGGTCATCGAGCGCGGCACGCTCGTGGTGACCGACGGACGCATCACCGCAGCCGGCCCGACAGACCGCGTCACCATTCCACCCGGTGCCACCCGCATCGATACGACGGGCAAGTCGATCATGCCGGGCCTCATCAATGCCCACGGGCATGTCGCTGCCACGCAGGGTCTGCGCTCGTCGCCCGAGTTCTACACGCGCGACAATCTGCTGAGTCAGCTGCGGACGTACGCCAGCTATGGCGTCACCACCGTCTACAGCCTCGGTGACGACAAGGCGGCCGGGTTCACGCTGCGCGACGAAGGCCGCTCCGGCCCTCTCGACCGGGCACGCCTCTTCGTCGCCGGCGACGTCATCACCGCCGACACAGCCGAGGCCGCACGCCAGCGCACAGACCAGGTGGCCGACCAGCGCCCCGACATCCTGAAGATTCGTGTCGACGACAACCTCGGCACGTCGCGCAAGATGCCCGAGCCCGCCTGGCGCGCCGCCGTGACCCGGGCGCATGAACGGCAGCTCAGAATGGCCGTGCACATCTTCTATCTCGAAGACGCGCGAGCAACCGTCACCGCCGGGGCCGACTTTGTCGCGCACAGCGTGCGCGACGTACCGATCGACGCATCATTCGCCCAGCTGCTGCGTTCCAGGAATGTCTGCTACAGCCCGACGCTGACCCGTGAGCTGTCGACCTACGTTTTCGAGTCGACGCCGCCGTTCGCGGATGATCCGTTCTTCGTCCGCGGCGTGAGCGACGAGGTGCGCCGCCAGATCACGGATCCGAACCGACAGGCGCAGACGCGCGCGAATCCTGCGGCGGTACTCGGCCAGAAGTACAAGGCCGGCCTGCAGGTCGCCCTGCGCAACCTCAAGAGCCTGTCCGACCAGGGCGTGCGCATTGCCATGGGCACCGACACCGGGCCGCCCGGGCGCTTCCAGGGATTCTATGAACATCTGGAACTCGAGATGATGGCCGAGGCCGGCCTGACGCCCGCGCAGATCATCCGCTCGGCGACCGTCGATGCGGCGAGCTGTCACCAGAACACGTCGATTGGCTCGCTGGAAGTCGGACGGCAGGCCGATCTGCTGGTGCTCGGCGCCAACCCGCTCGACAACATCCGCGCGCTGCGTCAGATCGAGCAGGTGTGGATCGGTGGCAAGCGCCTTCCGTAACCGTGCCACGATGATTCGCACGTATCTGCCAGCCGACCGTCCGCACGTGCAGCCCGGGCTGCTCTTCAGCCGTATCGAACAGGCCGATCGCGATCGCTACGCCTCGGCCCTCGGCCCTTCAGTGGTCACGCCCCTCGTCGATCGCCCTGATCTGGCCCGCGCACTGAACCTCGGTCAGCTCTGGGTCAAGGATGAAACGCATCGCATGGGTCTGCCGGCCTTCAAGCTGCTGGGGGCACGCTTTGCCGTCGCCACCCTGCTGGCCCGGCACCGCATCACACCCGGCTGCACTCTGGTCTGTGCCAGCGAAGGCAATCATGGACGAGCGGTGGCGCGCGCCGCCCGCGAGGTCGGATGCCAGGCCCGCATCTATCTGTCGCATGCCGTCGCCACCCCGCGCGCCGACGCCATCGCCTCGGAGGGGGCTGTTGTGGTACGCGTCGGGGCCACCTACGACGAGGCCGTGCGGCACGCCGCCGATGATGCGGCACGGGAAGGATGGTCGATCGTCTCTGATACTTCCTGGGATGGCTACGAAGAAGTGCCGAGGCTCATCATGCTCGGCTACTCGCAGATGGTGCACGAGATGCACGCCCAGCAGCCGCCCGGATGGCGACCCGATGTCATCGCCGTGCCCGGCGGCGTCGGCGGTCTGCTCGCCGGTGTGGCGCTCGGCGCCGCAGAAGTGTGGGCATCGCCTCCGCACATCGTATGCGTCGAGCCCGACTCGGCCGCCTGCCTGATGGCTTCGGCCCGCACCGGTGCGCCCACACGGGTGGATGGCCCGTTCACGACAGAGATGGGGGGGCTCCGCTGCGGCGAGGTGTCGCCCCTGGCCTTTGCCATGGCGGCCCCGCATGTCGCTGGCTACGTCACGATTGACGATGCCTGGGGCGCGTGCGCGTTGCGGATGATGGCGCGTCCCCCTGATGTCTCACTCACGCGTGTCGAGGCCGGTCTGTCCGGTGCCGCGGCGCTAGCCGGACTGATGGCGCTCAGCAGCGGGGCAGACGCAGCGCATGCCTGTGAGGCCCTGGGGCTCACCGGGAAGTCGACCGCTGTCGTAATTGCGTCGGAGGGAGTGACAGACCCGCCGCTGTGGGCCCGCCTGATGGGTGACGGTGAGTCGCCGGCGATTACGCCAGCGACTTGACCGCTTCGTCGAGCAGGAACAGATCGGTCAGCAACGACCTGACATGTGTCGAGGCGTTGAAGTTGTCGATCAGCTGAGAACTGATGCCGCGACGGCTGCGCACGAGCCCGAGAGCGGACCGCGCCGACATCACATCGCGCTGCAGCACCACCAGCATTGGGGCAAAGGCCACCGCATCGTCACCGCTGCCGATGACCTCAGAGAGGGCCGACTCGAGGCCGGCCATCCCTTCGTCCATCCGCTGCAGGTAGGTGCGGAGCTGCTCGCTGTTGGGGTGTCCCTCGTCGGTGGCGACGCCCTGCGCCGCGTAGGCAAGCAGGTACTCGTAACCGCCCTCAATTCCGTCTACACACCGCCTGAGGGCGGCCCGAGCCTCGTCATGTGTCATTGCGGATTACTTGTTCGCCACCCAGCGCTTGGTATCGTGGTGCTCGAGGTACTCGCGGCGCGAAATGGTGCCGAAGAGCATCGACCTGGTCAGCCAGAACTTCTCGGGCCGCAGGGCGAAGTAGATGTGGGCGATGATCATGCCCACGAATCCCACGCCAGTGAGGCCGTGAACCACGTAGGTCAGGCCGTAGGCGGCGTCGCTCATCCAGAACGGATCGCGTTCGAAGATCGGCGTGCGGACACGGGCCATCATGAGGATGCCCGAGGAAATCGCCCCGAGACCGGCCACGAGCACGGCCAGATGGTAGAGGCGGTTCCCCAGCGGATACTTGCCGGGCTTTGGCGCATCGACATCGGCGCCGAGTTCACGGAGGATTTCCGCCTTCGCATCGGGCAGGTCCTTGGGACCAATCCAGATGGACCAGAAATCCATGAAGAACGTGGCGTGAATGATGTGGAAGATAATCGCGCCGGTCAGCAGGATGCCTGCCATCCAGTGCCACTGAACCCAGGCAAACCGCACCCCGACGACAGGCAGGAAGGCCGTGAATACCAGCGACAGCATCGAGAACGCCATCACCCAGTGGAACATGCGGGCGACAAACGAGTGCCGTTCGATTCGCGGGGGCAGCGACGCATGCGCGGCTTCGAGCTGGTCGACATCGTCGCTGGCCCGCTTGTGGTGCGGCGAGAACAGCATGTAGCTGCCGTGAGACAGCAGGAAGAGGATGCCGCCCACCAGCGCCGCCCAGAACAGGTCCCACGAGATGCGGACCAGAATCGACTCGCCCCAGGGGCTGAGTGCGGACGTTAGGATGTCCACTCGGCACCTCCGCGAATGGCGCGCTTGACGAGGTTCCGCACGAGCGGCACCTTGTAGGCGTTGTGCCGCAGGGGTTCGGCACCGACCACCGCGAGGTCAGCGGCCTGTTCGGCCACCTCGGGGGTGCGGCTCTTGCCGGCGAGGAACGCTTCCACGGCCTCGAGGCGATGCGGACGTGCGGCCACGCCGTTGACGACCATCCGCGTGCGGGTAATGGTCGACGCCGAGCCTTCGATGGCGGCGGCGATGTTGACGAGCGCAAAGTCCCACACCTGACGGTCGCGAACCTTCTCGAAGAAGAGTTCCTTGCCCGCCCAGGTCCCCGGGATGCGGATCGCTGTCAGCAGGTCGCCCGGCTGCAGCATGGTCAGCCGGGTGATGTCGATGCCAGGGCCGACGAAAAAGTCCTGGGCGGACACGACCTGCTCGCGTCCCTCACGCATGATGACAAACTGCGCATCGAGCGCAATGAGGGTGGGCGCCGTATCGGACGGATTGACTGCCACGCACCGGTCGGCCTCGAAGATCGCGTGCTCGCGGTTGAGTGACGTCGGCGTATCGGCGTAGCAGATGTTCCCGCCGGCGCGATAGCACGGCCAGCCGGCGCGGTAGTACCAGCAGCGCGCATCCTGTACAAGATTGCCGCCCAGGGTACCCTGATTGCGAATCTGCGGCGAGGCGACGAGACCGGCGGCCTCGGCGAGCATGCGGTACTTGGCCGTGACCAGCGGGTCGCGGGTGAGGGTGGTCAGCGTCGTGAGGGCACCGATCTCGATGCCCCCATCGCGTTCCTTGATGCCGCGCAGTTCAGAGACATTGCTGAGGTCGATGACGACCTTCGGCTTCTGAATGCGGTCCTTGAGCCAGTCGAACGTGTCGAGGCCCCCGGCCATAATCCAGGCATCGCTGCCGTGGCGTTCCAGCAGACCGAGCGTGTCTGCCACCGACGCGGGCTGAAACAGCTCGAACGCCGGCATTACGTCGCGAATCGAAGCAGGCATCGCAGTCCTCCTAGACGAACGCCGTCAGCGTTTCATAGGCCGGTTTGCCAGCGGCCACCGACATCATGATCTGTTCGGGATGCACGGGCGTGCGGCGCAGCAGGCCATCGCCCACTGCGTCAGCCAGCGCGCAAATCAGCGCCCCGGCCCCGGCACCAATGGACGGTTCGCCGATGCCCTTGGCGCCGATGGGGTTCGTGGGGTCGGGAATGCCGACCGCGTCCCACTTCATGGCGACGGGGTTGTCGAGAATCGTCGGGGGTTTGTTGTGGTGCAGGCGGTTCGACAGACCTGCGCCGTAGTGCGGGTCGAAGACCAGCTTCTGGCTGCGCACATGGCCGAAGCCCTGCACGGCACCGCCGTGAATCTGGCCACCGAGGCTGTTGGGATGCATCACCGTGCCCACGTCGGCCACGGCCAGGTAGTCGACAATCTTGTAGACACCGGTTTCGACGTCGACTTCGACCTCGATGAAGGCCGCCTGGAAGGAGTAGGTCTGCCCGTCACGCGGCAGGTTGTCGCGCGCCACCCCCATCACGCCCAGACCTGCCAGCGCCGCCGCCGACGCCTTCGTCATGGCGTTGAGTTCCTTGGGCACCTCGTGACCGTCGAACTTCCCACCCAGCTGGATGGCACGCTCGGCAGCCTTGGCGAAGGTCATGCCGCGACCAGGATTGCCCTTCCGGAAGACCCGCTCATTGGCCACGTCATAGTCGTCGGGCGAGCCGCCCATGTCGCGCGCCGCCAGTTCCTGCAGCGTGCGCTTCAGGGCCTGTCCTGCCGCGTAGTTGGCACGGCTGTGCGCGTAGGTGGTCTGGCTGCCGGCCTGCACCGAGCTCCAGGCCACATGGTTACCCGTGTTGCCCCAGATGACTTCGCACTTGTCCCACGGCATGTCGACCTGTTCGGCAATGACACGCGCCGTATCGATCACCGAGTGCGTGCCAAGGTTGCCGATGCCCTGGTGGATGTAGAGCTTGCCATCGGGCTTAATCACACACAGGCCGTCAACGCCGATCGAGCCGGCCGTGTAGGACCCGGTGGCCACGGCCACGCCGGTGACCGTGCTGCCGCGGCGCTGGCCGCTGCGGGCCTTGCGCTCTTCCCAGTTGAACATCTCGGCGCCCCGGTCGAGGCACTCCTTGACGTTGCAGCTGGTGAGCTTGTTGCGCGGACGGCCGGCCGGCGCATCGGGTGCCACCAGACCGAACACCGCATTGCCCTCGGGGCCGTTGATCTTGCGGATGGCGATGCGGTCGACGCCGAGCTTGCGCGCGGCTTCGTCGATCACCGGCTCGAAGAGCACCGAGGCCTGCAGGCCGCCGGGGGCGCGCTGCGAGACACCGGGAGGCGTGTTGGTCGCTACCGAGACGCCCCGGAACCGCATGTTGGGCACCTGATACATCAGCGACGCGTTGTTCGCCGAGGTGGCATGGTCGCCCTGCCGACGATAGGGACCGGCCGCTTCGACGATGAAGACGTCGCAGGCGGTGACGCGTCCGTCCTTCTTGAAGCCCATGCGGACCCAGCCCTGATAGCCGGGGCGCACGCGCCCGATGTAGGTCTCTTCCTCGCGCGAGATGCGCATCATGACCGGTCGGCCGTTGAGCTTCTTCGACAGCAGCGCCGGAATCGCCATTGACTGGGCACCCGGAATCTTGCTGCCGAAGCCCCCGCCGGTGAACTCACTGATCAGCACCACCTCTTCCGGCTTGATGCCCACCCACCCGGCCACGGAGGCGACCGTGCGGGCCACACTCTGCGTGGAGCCGTGCAGGTAGAGCTTGCCATTCTGCCAGTAGGCCATCGCCGAGCGGGTCTCGAGCGGCTGGTGGCCGGTGGTCTGCTGGTAGTGGTCGCGCTCGATGATGAGGTCAGCCTCGGCGAAACCCTTTTCAATGTCTCCGAAGACCAGCGTCTCGGAGGCTTCCGCGTCGTGCGGGAACTTGCCCTCGGCAACCGATGCGGCCTGCGCAGCCGTCCACTTGAGCGTCTGCAAGGAGGGGCCGACGAACACGTTACCCTCGGTGCGCCCGTTCGGGCCGCCGGGCTTCAGCGAGTCGAGCGGGTCGATGACGAACGGCAGCGGCTCGTACTCGACCACAATCTTTTCGATGGCGGCGGCAGCCAGTTCCTCAGACTCGGCAGCCACCGCCACAATGGGTTCCCCCTCGTAGAGCGGCTCCTTGGTCAGGGCCACTTCGGGCGCGACCGGAGGACGGGGCGGCGCCGCAGGGGCCGCCGGGGCGCCCGCTGCAGGAGCGGCCGCACCAGCCGCCGCAGGAGCCGCGGCACCGGCCGCAGGGGCTGCTCCGGCTGCCGCACCAGCTGCACCCGCTGCGGGACGCGCAGGCGCCGCCGCAGGAGCGGGGGCCGGCGGCGCCGGGGGCGCCGGCATGTCGTCGGCGGTCAGCACGGCCAGCACACCGGGCATGGCCAGCGCGGCCGACGTGTCGATGCGCGTGATGCGCGCATGCGGACGCGGGCTGAGCAGGAGCTTGCAGAACAGCATGCCCTCGGCGCGGTAGTCTTCCGCATACCGCGCCTTCCCGGTAACCTTCGCCACCAGGTCGGGGGTGACGTAGTTTTTGCCGATGAGCTTGTAATCCGCCATCGTTACGCCCTCCGCAGCAGGTCGGCCGCATTCATCATGCAGTCGAGAATCTTGTTGTAGTCGGCGCAGCGGCACAGGTTCCCCGAGATGCCGTGCGCCAGTTCCGCACGCGTCGGCTGCGGGTTGACCTTGAAGAAGCCGACCGTCGCCATCACGAAGCCCGGCATGCAGAAGGCACACTGGAAGCCCTGCCCGTTGACCACCGCCTGCTGCACGGGATGCAGCGTGCCGTCGGCCGAGGCCAGGCCCTCGATGCTCACAATCTTCTTGCCGCGCACCGAGTGCGTCAGCACCGAGCAGGCATAGTGCGGCACATCATCGACGAGCACCGTGCACGCGCCGCATTCGGCGCGGTCGCATCCGAGCTTGGTGCCGGTCAGCCCCAGCTTGTAGCGGAGCGTTGTCGCCAGCGTCTCGTGCTTGGCCACGTCGACGCGGCGCTCCTGACCGTTCACGTTGAGCGTGAGCAAACGCTCGACGGCACCAGGCAGCGCGCTGTCCTGGCCGGCCACATTGGCACGGAACATATACGCCGATGCCGACACCGTGGCACCAGCCGCAATCACACCTTTGATGAAGTTCCGACGGGTAAACCCGGCCTGCTCGCCGGACGCGGTCGTGTTCGGGCCTTCAGACATGGGACCTCCGGGAAATCGGTCGGATAGTAACAGATTTTCCCGGCCCGCGAACACACGAATTATTCGTCCGCGCCATTTTTCGCGCCGAGGCGGACCACGCGGCCCTCGGCCGCCCGCGTCAGCCGGTCGCGAACGGCCGCGCCCAGACCTGCGGTGCCCGCATCGCTCGCCAGGACGACATCCGGGGCATCGGCGTCGAGGTCTCGCAGTGTGGCAAACAGCGCCGCTGCCATCGTGGCCGGGACGGCCCGGCGGCCACACGCCCGCATCAGCACACGCCCCTGAGCAGCCAGTGCGGCCACGTCGGGGGCCAGTGCCAGCGCATCTTCGGCGGGCACCAGCAGCCCGACGCGCAGCCCCCGGGCCGCCAGACGGCGGGCGTCGGTGGCCAGCCGGACACGCACGGCATCGGCGGGCCCGACATACAACGTCAGCGGAGCCGACGGGGCGTAGTGCCGCAGGAGCTGCCCCGGTGCCACCTGGGCCTCGCCCGCATCGCGGTGCTCGTCGCGCACGACGATGTCGGGCACGACCTCACGCAGCTGCTCGAGTGTCACGCCGCCGGCCCGCCTCACCACCGGCGGCGTCACCGTGCAGTCGACAATGGTCGATTCGACCCCGACCGGCGTGGCCCCGCCATCGAGAATGAGAGGAATGCGACCGCCGAGTTCGTCACGCACGTGCTCGGCCGTCGTCGGACTCGGCCGCGAGAACCGGTTCGCACTCGGCGCGGCCACCGGGATATCGGCCGCCTGCAGCAGCGCCCGCGCGACCGGATGGGCCGGCACCCGCACCGCCACCGTATCGAGCCCGGCGGTGACGTCGACAGGGACGTCGGGATGACGCGGCACAATCACTGTCAGCGGCCCTGGCCAGAACGCCGCGGCCAACACACGCACCACTGCCGGAATCGACGCGGCGACCCGCGGGAGGACCTCGATGCCGGTGATGTGCACAATCAGCGGGTCGGTCGACGGGCGCCCCTTCGCCGTAAACACCCTGCGCACCGCCTCGGCCCTCAGGGCGTTGGCGCCGAGACCATAGACCGTTTCGGTGGGGAACGCGACGAGACCGCCGCGACGCAGCACATCGGCCGCCGCTGCGATGGCGGCGGGGTCCGGGGGCGTCTGCGTGACCGGACGTACCTCGGTGGTCATGGGGACTCGCCTCCCACCACATCGGTCAGTTGACCGCTGCCGATGAGCAGCGTCGCCACGCGCCCGTAGCCGGCGACGCCCTCGGTCGCACCCTGGGAGCGCAGCGCGCGGTCGTAGACGCCCCAGGCGGCACGGTCGAGCCACGCCACGCGTGCGCGCTGGCGTTCAGCCACTGCCTGCAGGTCGCGCCGCGGGCCTTCGTCGAGGGCGTCCAGCACGATCGCCCGCGTGACCGGATGCAGTTGCGCGGCGACTTCAGAGGTCAGCATGAGCCAGGCGCTGTATTGCGACGACGCGTCCGCGCCGAGCGCGGCCAACACACCGACGAAGCTGGCGTCTTCTTCGCGGGCGAAGCCCGACAGGTGCGCCCATTCATGGGCCAGCACGTAGGGGCGCTCAGGGGGTGTCAGGTCCGGGTTCAGATACGTCTCGAGAAAGAACGGCGCCAGCAGTCCGCTGATGCCTGCGGCCCTCAGATACGGTGCCATCCAGGGGCGCTTCGGCCGCGACGGCACCGAGGCACGCGTCCGGCCAAGGCGGGCCTCGACCCGGTGCCACGAACGCGCCAGAGCCTCGGGAACACTCTCGGGGCCGGGAAACCCCTCCGCGTGCGCGGCCTCATGCAACTGGTTCGCTGCCCGCACCGCATGCTCGGCCAGATTACGCACGGCCGCCGGTGTGACCCGGGCGGCGACAAAGTCTGACAGTGTCGATTCGAGGGATGGGGCGCGATAGTGATGGCCCCACACGAGGAGAAACCACAGATAGGCCGCGGTGCCGGTCACGATCGTTCCCGCCATCCACCGTCCGCGACGTCCGGGCGAGGCTCGCCAGCACACGCGCGTCCACAGCAGCCAGACACCGAGGGCTGTCGCACCGGCAGCTTCGGCCACCGGAACCTCTGTGAGATTCGAGAGGGCCGTCAGCCGTGATTGGACGACGGGATACACAGGGTCGCCGAGGTATGCCGTGACCCGGGAGGGCCACGGCGCGCACGCCGCGATCACCGCCGCAGCGACCATCAGCCCTCGGAGGTGCGTCCGCATACCTGCGGCCTCTGTACCGGCCGGCGCTTACGGAACCGTGAACGAAATCTCGTTGGAGGAAGGACTCATGCCGCACGCGTTGCGCGCATAGACACGGGCAAAGAGGGGACCAGGCTGCACCGGCGCGGTGTAGGACGTCTGGTTGCCGGGCACGGTGATGATCGCGCCGTTGCTCGCGCCCGACGTGGTGCCGACTTCCAGCACGAAATTGATGATGGGTTCTGTGCCTTCGGGAGACTGCCAGACACCGGTGGCCACCCGATCCACCAGCGTGTGCGTGAAGTTCCGCGGTGCATTCGGCGGGGCCGAGCAGTCGAACTGCCTGGACCCAGGACGAGACGCTCCTCCCTGCATCAGCCACAGGCCGGCCAGTACCACGACCGCCACTGCCACCACCATCGCCACCAGACTGTTCTTGTTCATCTGTGCAGACCCGAAACGAAGCCGCCGCCCCCGGTCGGGGGGACGGCGGCACCATGAGGTTGGTCGGGATGCCGGGATTCGAACCCGGGACCTCCTGCACCCCAAGCAGGCGCGCTAGCCAGGCTGCGCTACATCCCGATCGGAGACTTACTCTCTCGCCGCCGGAGACGAAGAACCCGAGGTTCGCCGCATCCGGACTTTCCGCCGCGGTGGAGGCGGCACCAGTTCCAGGTCGGGCACCGCGCGCGAGTCGAGGCGCGCAAGCAACTCACGCAACCCGTCACGCACGGTCCTGACACGCTGTCGCGTGTCTTCGTCCCACACCGGAAGTCGCCGCGGTGTTGCCGGCCCCGCCGGCCCCTCGAGCTCACGCCTGACCCCGGCCAGTGTCAGCCCCTCATCAAAGACCAGTGTGCGTATCCGGCGCACCAGTTCGACATCGTCAGGGCCGTAGAGCCTGGCACTGCTGCCCGCCTCTGCCTGCCCCAGCTGGGGAAACTCTGCCTCCCACGAGCGCAACACGTAGACCGGCACTCCGACGATTTCACAGACATCGGCGGCCTTCATGTGCTCGTGCTCGGGGGCTGCCATGCACTGACCGTCTCCTAGTATACAGGGTTTCCCGCAGGGCTTGTCATTTTTCCTTCGTCGCGCGCGGCCCGTTACGCGCACCGTCCCCATCACCGGCCCTGGGTGCACGCCGACGGATGGTGATTCGAATCGGCGACCCGAAAAATCCGTACTGCTCTCGCAGGCGATTCTCGAGATAGCGGAGATACGAGAAGTGCAGCTCCGTCGCCACGTTGGTGAACAGCACAAACGTCGGCGGCGCCACCGCCGTCTGCACCGCATACAGAATGCGCACCCGACGCCGACCGGACGCGACAGGGATATGCACCGCCGTGATCTGGGCGATGAAGCGATTGAGTTCACCGGTCGAGACGCGTGCCGTGCGCGCCTTCGCCACCCGGTCCACGGCTTCGAGCAGCTTCGAGGCACGCTCGCCCGTCTTCGCCGAGACATGCAGCACGGGCGCAAAGTCGAGGAACTTGAGGCGGTAGCGAAGGTCTTCATCGAACACCTTCGCCGCATCAGGACCGCGCTCCTTCATCAGATCCCACTTGTTGGCCACAATCACGATGCCCCGACCGGCATCGACCGCAGCCCCGATGATGGCCGCATCCTGGTCGGCAATGCCCGCCGTGGCGTCGAGCACCAGCACGACGACGTCGGCACGCTCAATCGCACGCCGCGCCAGCATCACACTCAGCCCCTCGATGGCACCGGCCTTCGCCACCTTGCCGGGGCGCCTGATGCCAGCCGTGTCCACGAGGCGCACCGTCTGTCCGTGCCACGTCAGCACCGAATCCACCGAATCGCGTGTCGTGCCCGGCACCTCCGACACAATCATGCGCTCTTCCTGCAGCAGCAGGTTGACCAGCGACGACTTCCCGGCGTTGGGGCGCCCCACAATCGCCACCGCCGTCTCGGGCACGACCGGCACAGCCGTCTGCCGCGCCCCCGCCGGCAGGCGATCGACCACCGCGTCCATCAGGTCGCCGACGCCGGTGCCGTGTTCGGCCGACACCTCGATGACCGGGTCAAACCCCAGTCGATGAAACTCGAGCGCGCCGTCGCGCGCGCGCCGGTCGTCGGCCTTGTTGACCGCCACCAGCACCGGGACGCCCGTCGTGCGCACCGCCGCCGCGACCTCTTCGTCGCCGGCCACGAGACCCTCGCGCCCGTCGACCACCATGACGATCAGGTCAGCCGTCGCCAATGCCCGCTGGCCGCGCTCGATGACGAGGGCATGCAGGGGATCTTCGCTGGCACCGAACAGCCCGCCGGTATCGGTGAGCGTCAATGGCCGATCGTTCCACGTCACCGCCTGGGTGATGAGGTCGCGGGTCGTGCCGGGAATCGGCGCGACAATCGAGCGGCGCGTGCCGGTCACGCGGTTGAACAGGGTCGATTTTCCGACGTTGGGACGACCGACAAAGACGACGACTGGCACGGAACGCTGTGTCACGGGAGTCTCTCGATCTTACACAGCCCGAAGCACTTGCGGGGAATGTTGACGAGGTGACAGAATCGCGGAGGCCGTGTGCAGCGGGCCTCCGCTGCGGCCACGTCATGATCAAGATCGACATCGTCAACGAAGTCTCGCGACTCGCCGACATCACGAAGGTCAAGGCCGAACAGGCCGTCGACGCGGTGCTGGACGCCATGCGGCTCTCGATGCAGCGCGGCGAGCGCATCGAGTTGCGCGGCTTCGGCGTGTTCCAGGTCAAGCCACGCAAGCGCGGCATCGGCCGCAACCCGCGCACCGGCACCGAAGTGCGGATTCCGCCGGGACGCACGATCCGCTTCAAGCCCGGCAAAGACCTGCAGAATCTCGGCTGACCACCGTGGCACCGACGACAGATCCGGTGGGACGCCCGCTGCTGCTGCTGGCCCTCACCCTGTGCACCACCACCCTCGTCGGCGGCTGCCATTACCTCGGATTCGAGCAGGCCTTCGATCCGTCCTTCTCGTGGCCGCCCCCAGACTCAGGGACCAGCGCCATCGCGCCATTCCTCTCACCGTCGTTCCTGCTGCCCGGTCTCTGGTACAGCCTGACCATTCTCGCCATCCTCGGCTGTCACGAAATGGGGCACGTTGTGGCCTGCCGCCATCACGGCGTCGATGCCACCTGGCCCTACTTCCTGCCGGTACCCCTGCCTCTGACGGGGACCCTCGGGGCGTTCATCCGCATCAGGTCACCGTTCCCGTCACGGGTCGCGCTCTTCGACATCGGCATCGCCGGTCCCGTGGCCGGCGTGCTGGTGGCCATCCCCGCACTCGTCACCGGCCTGCTGCTGTCGGACCTCGTGCGCCTGCCGGACGACCAGAGTGGATTGATGGAACTCGGCGAACCCCTGCTCTTTCAACTGGCGGCCCGCGTGGTGTTCGGGCCAATTCCCGACGGATTCACCATCAATATGCACCCCATGGCCTTCGCGGCCTGGTTTGGCCTGCTCGCCACGGCGCTGAACCTGTTTCCCATCGCGCAGCTCGATGGCGGTCACATCAGCTACGCGGTACTCGGCTCCCGATCGCTCTGGGTGACGCGCTCGATGATCGCCGTCGCGCTCGGGCTCACGGTCCTGTCGTCAAGCTGGGGGGCGTGGACCGCCATGCTGCTCGGCATGCTGTGGCTCTCAGGCCTGCGGCACCCGCCCACGCTCGACGATGACCGCCCGCTCGACCGCCCGCGGCTGATCCTCGCGGCGGTCGCAGTGGTCATACTGGTGCTCTGCTTCACTCCGGTTCCACTCGAACCGTTTGTGACCGGCAATCGCTGACGGCCTGCGAGCCCACGCACCTAGAGCATCGTCAGCGGATCGACATCGAGGGTCGCTCGACGGGCCACGTCGGGATGCACCTCGAGAGCCCGGCGCACGGCCTGCCCCATGGCCGTGCGGTGGGTGCCTTTGAGGAAAAATTGCGCGCGATAGTCGCCGCGCAGTCTGGCCAACGGAGCCGGGGCTGGCCCCATCACGGTCAGGGTGCTGCTCGCGTCGCTTCGGACTGCGGCAGCCAGCACATGCGCGCCCTGCATCGCTTCGTCGTACGAGCGCCCCTTCACCACCACGTTGATCATGGCCACCTGCGGCGGGTACCGCATGGCATGCCGATACGCCACTTCCTTCTCGTAGAAGGCCTCGTAGTCGTGCGTGCGCGCCAGCGTGATGCTGTAGTGGGTCGGATACAGCGTCTGGATAATCGCTTCGCCCCGACGCTCGCCCCGACCCGCACGCCCCGCCACTTGCGTCAGCAACTGGAACGTCCGCTCTGCCGCGCGGAAATCGGCCAGGCCCAGGCCCACGTCTGCTGAAATCACGCCCACGAGCGTCACGTCAGGAAAATCGTGGCCCTTGGCAATCATCTGCGTGCCGACCAGCACATCGAGTTCGCGTCGGGCAAAGCGCTCAAGCAGACGCACCAGACTGCCGCGGCGACGGACGGTGTCACGGTCAACCCGCGCAAGCCTGATTTCGGGAAACTGCGCGCGCAGTTCGGCCTCGACGCGGTCGGTGCCGATGCCGACGTGCTCGAGGTAGGGCGCGGCACACTGCGGACAGGTCGAGGGCACGCCGCGGCTGTAATTGCAGTAGTGACACCGCGCCGTCCAGTGCCGGCGATCGGCACTGTCGGCGCCGGGCCCACTGCGCCGGCGATGAATGGCCAGCGAGACACTGCACTGGGGACACTCGAGCGAGTGCCCGCACTGCCGGCACAGCATGGCGGCCGCATACCCGCGCCGGTTGAGCAGAATCATCGCCTGCTCGCGTCGCTCGAGCCGCAGCTGCAGGGCCTCTCGCAGCGGGTCGCTGACAATGACCTCGCCGCCCGCCTCGGCCATCGCGTCGCGCATGTTCACGAGGCGCACGTCGGCCAGGGGACGATCGAGTACACGCCGCGCCAGCCGCACGAGCTGATATCGTCCCGCCCGCGCATTGGCATAGGTCTCGAGCGAGGGCGTCGCCGAGCCGAGGATCACCACCGCGCCGGCTGCGCGCGCGCGCACCACCGCGACATCACGCCCGTGATAGCGCGGTGTCTCATCCTGCTTGTAGGAACTGTCGTGCTCTTCGTCGACGATCAGCAGTCCGATCCGCGCACACGGCGCGAACACCGCCGACCGGGTACCCACGACGACGTCGACCTCGCCCGACCGAATGCGGTGCCACTGGTCGTGGCGCTCGCCCTCCGCGAGGGCACTGTGCTGAATGGCCACCCGATCCCCGAATCGTGAACGGAACAGGGCCGCCACCTGCGGGGTCAGGGCAATCTCGGGCACCAGCACCAGAGCCTGTCGCCCCGCCCATCGTGTGCGCTCGGCGAGTCGCAGATAGAGCTCGGTCTTTCCGCTGCCCGTCACGCCGTGCAGCAGCACCGGCGCAAACCGCTGCGCATCGACGAGGGCCGACAGCGTCTCGAATGCGGCGGCCTGTTCGTCCGTGAGCCTGCGGCCCTCGACTGCCGCAACGACCGCCGTGGGACGGCCATCGACGAACGGGTCACGTTCCACACGCACGGTGCGCACCGAGAGCAGCCCGGCCGTGCGCAGCCGGGCCACGGCGCTGCGTGCTCCTCCTCTGGCGTCGAGTTCCGCGAGGCTCACACCGTCCGGCACCGAGGTCGCGGCGCGCAGCGTCAGCCGTTGCACGTCAGACATCCGGCGCCCCCCTGGCACGAGGGCCTGCGCGCCCGCCTCATCAGCGGCCAGCAGGTCGAGGCCGGCCGGCGTGATCGCCACGCGGCGCGCCGTCTTGAACGCGTCTGTGCGTCCCGTGAGTCCGTGCGGCGGCACAGCGACCGAGAGCGCGGCACCGGGACCAGCCAGGTAGTAGTCCGCCACCCAGAGCGCCAGCGCCACAACGTCGGGGGGAAGAAACGCCTCGGAATCGAGAACGGCGACCACATCCTTCAGGGCATGGCCTTCATCAGGCACCTCGACAGCCAGGACGATGCCAGTGACCTGCCGCGCCCCGAGTGGCACGGTGACCCGTGCTCCCACTGCGGGGCGCGGCAGGTCCGGCGGGACCCGGTAGGTCAGCCGTCCCAGCGAGGGGACCGGGACGGCGACGGCAATCAGACAGGCAGGCACGGCCCTAGCGACGCGCGTCGGCCTGCAACAGCGCGCGCACCTTCTTCATGTCGTCCCAGACCTCACGCTTGGCGGCAGGATTGCGCAGCAGGTAGGCCGGATGGAAGGTGGGAATCAGCGTGCGCCCCTGAAAGTCGAACTCGCGCCCGCGCAGGCGGGTAATCGGATCGGTGGTCTGGAGCAGGCACTGCGCGGCAAACTTCCCGAGGGCCACAATCACCAGCGGGTTGACGGTCTGCACCTGACGGAACAGGAACGGCGAACAGGCCGCCACTTCGTCAGGTTCCGGATTGCGATTGTCAGGCGGACGACACTTGATGACGTTGGCGATGTACACCTGCTCGCGCGTCATGCCGATGGCTTCGATGATGCGGGTCAGCAACTGTCCGGCACGCCCCACAAACGGCAGTCCCTGCCGATCTTCGTCTTCCCCGGGAGCCTCGCCGACAAACATCAGTCGTGCTTTCGGCGAGCCGCTGCCGAAGACCACGGTCGAACGGCCCCGTGTGCACAGCTTGCAGCGCACACAGGCGGGCCCGATCTCGTCCTGCAGGGCCTGCAGGGCGTGGGCAGGGTCATGCGCGGCATCGCTCTCCGCGGGAGCCACACCTGCCTCTGACGGCGACGTCGACACCGCGATCGCGGCAGTGGCGGCACGGTGCCGCCACGCCGGGTCACGACTGACGCCGGTGACGCCGAGCTCGCGGAAAAACGCGAGATGTTCCGCGAGATCACTCATGCGTGCGAGGCTGCGGGCAGCAGGCGTTCGATGCGGTCGAGAATCGCCCGCGCCACCTGCGCCTTGGGCTGCAGGGGCACGTCGATGACATCATTCGCCGAAATCAGCGTCACCGCGTTCTGGTCGACATCGAAGCCGGCGTCGGTGCGCGAGACATCGTTGGCCACGATGAGGTCGGCCTTTTTCCGCTCGAGCTTGCCGCGGGCGTGGGCCAGCAGGTCGTGCGTCTCGGCGGCAAATCCCACCAGCACCGGATGCCCGTGCGCGCGTGAGGGCAACGCACCCACATCCGCGAGAATGTCTCTGGTGCGTCGCAGCGTCAGTACGAGCGGCCCATCGGCCTTGGCAATTTTCTGCGCCGCCGGGTCGAGCGTATAGTCGGCCACGGCTGCCGCCATGATCACGACATCGGCGTCACCCGCACGTGCCAGCACGGCTGCGTGCATATCGGCGGCACTGCGCACCGGCACCACTTCGGTCCCCGAGGGGGCCGGCACCCGGCTGGGACCACTGATCACCGTCACGCGGGCTCCTCGCCGCACGGCCTCGGCCGCCACCGCAAACCCCATGCGCCCGCTGGCGCGATTGCCGATGAACCGGACGGGATCGATGTCTTCGTACGTGGGACCTGCCGTGACCAGCACACGGCGTCCTGCCAGCGGCGAGGCGGGGCCACGCAGGGCGTCGCCCACGGCTGCGAGAATCTGGTCGAGCTCGGCCAGACGCCCCTGCCCCATCCACCCGCAGGCCAGATACCCCGACCCGGGATCGACAATCACTGCGCCCCGCTCGCGCAGCAGCGCGAGATTATGCGTCACCGCCGGATGGGTGTACATCTGGGAATTCATGGCCGGTGCCAGCACCACCGGTGCGCGCGTGGCGAGGAACATGGCGGTGAGGAAGTCATCCGCGTGCCCCTGTGCGAAGCGGGCAATCGTGTTCGCCGTGGCCGGGGCCACGATCAGCAGGTCGATGCGCGAAGCCAGGGCAATGTGCTCGATGTCGACGTTGCGGCCGGGCGACCACAGATCGGTCACTACCTCGCGTCCGGTGATGGCCTCAAGCGTCAGCGGCGTGATGAACCGGCGGGCAGACCGGGTCATCACCGCCGTGACGGCGTGGCCGGCCTGCTGCAGGGCCCGGGCGATTTCGACCGCCTTGTATGCGCTGATGCCGCCGGTGATGCCGAGTGCGATCTCTGCCATGAAACCTCAGCGCTGGAACGAGGCCAGAATCTCCTCGGCCGTCACCCGCATCCGGTGGGTGCGCGACCGCTCGGCTGCGATGATCTCCTGCAGTCGAACGACCGTCGGCTCGAGCTGGTCGTTGACGACAACATAGTCGTACTCGACATAGCTGGGCACCTCGGCCCGTGCCGTCGCCAGCCGTCGCTGCATCTGCTTTTCCGAATCCTTGCTGCGGCCCCGCAGGCGGCGCTCGAGCACCGGGAACGAGGGCGGCAGTACGAAGATCGACGTGTGATCGATGCCGTGGGCCTTGACCTGCCGGGCCCCCTGCACGTCGATCACCATCACCACATCCTGCCCGGTGGCCATGAGTGCAGCGGTGTCGGCGGCCGCCGTGCCGTAGAGGTTGCCGAAGACGTCGGCCCACTCGAGAAATGCGCCGGCCGTGATCATCTCCTCGAACTGCTGCCGGGAGATGAAGTGGTAATCGACCCCGTCTCGCTCCCCGGGGCGCGCCGGGCGTGACGTGTACGACCGCGACATTCGCAGGTGCGTCAGGATCTGCACCAGGTGCTCGACGAGGGTTGTCTTGCCGGCTCCCGATGGGGCCGACACGATGAACAGCAACCCGCGCCGTCTATTCGACATTCTGAACCTGCTCGCGCATACGCTCCAGCTCGGCCTTGGCGTCGATGATGAGTTCAGTCACCACCAGGCCATCGGCCTTCGATCCCATCGTATTCACTTCCCGGTTCATTTCCTGCAAAAGAAAATCGAGCTTCCGGCCGCAGGCCTCGGGCCCCTCGCTCAGCGCCTGCCAATGCTGCAGGTGAGCCTGGAAGCGCGTCACCTCCTCGGCGATGTCTGATCGGGAGGCCACCCGCACCACCTCCTGCGCAAGCACTGCCGGATCAACTGGAAGGTCGTGGGCCAGCGTCCGTGCCCGCTCGAGCAACCGGGTCTCGAGTGCCGCCCGTCCCGTCTCGGCCGCCGACTCCAGCCGCCCCAGCCATCCCGCCAGTGTGTCCCGACGCGCTGACAGGTCGGCCGCCAGATGCCGGCCTTCCTCATGTCGCATCGATTCCAGCTGCCCCAGGGCCGCCTCGACCGCCGCATCGACCAGTTCGGCCACCGCCGCCGGGGTCTCGCCGCCGTCGGCCAGGCGGTCGCGTACCGACAGCACCTGCGGCACCCGCAGCAGGTCGGCCGGAGACAGCGCCCCCTGCACGATGCCTTCGGCACGGGCCTCGGCCATGGCGGCCGCGAGCGCCTGCGCCACCGGCAGGTTCAGAATGACATCGGGCACGGGGGCCTGGCGCCACTGCAGCGACACGCCCACGTCCACACGACCGCGCACCAGTCGCCCCTGGACCCTGGCCCTGATCGCGCCTTCACGGTCCGCGAGGGCGTGCGGCAGACGAAGCTGCAGGTCGAGGAAGCGATGATTCACCGACTTGAGGGTGACTCCGATGGTGGCCAGATCGTTTTCGCGGGTCAGTGCGGCAAACCCGGTCATGCTGCGAATCACGGACGCTCCCCTTCTGCGGCGGCTCCTGAGGCCGTTGACGACCCCCCGAGACTTCCATCATCCACCAGTTCCATCTGATGCAGTCGCGCGTACGCGCCGTCCGGACGCTCCAGCAGCTCGTCGTGCCGTCCCATTTCCACCACGCGCCCGTGCTCGAGAACGATGATCACATCCGCGCGCCGCACGGTCGACAGCCGGTGCGCAATGACAAACGACGTGCGGTTGCGCAGCAGGGTCGAGAGCGCCTCCTGCACCAGGCGTTCCGACTCGGAGTCAAGCGCCGAAGTGGCCTCGTCGAGAATGAGCAGCGGCGAGTTCTTGAGCAGCGCACGGGCAATGGCCAGTCGCTGACGCTGCCCTCCTGACAGACGCTGGCCCCGCTCGCCAATCGTCGTCTGGTAGCCCTGCGGTAACTGCACGATGAATTCATGCGCATGCGCGGCACGGGCGGCCGCCTCGATCTGCGCGGCACTGGCCTCCGGCACCCCGAAGGCGATGTTGTGCGCCACCGTATCGTCGAACAGCATCGTCTCCTGGGTGACGATGCCGATCTGGGCACGCAGCGACGCGAGCGTCACCGCACGCACATCGCGTCCGTCGATGCTGATCGCACCGCCCGTGACATCGTAGAAGCGCGGCAGCAGGTTCACCAGCGTCGACTTGCCGGCCCCGCTGCGTCCGACAATAGCCACCATCTGCCCGGCCTGCACGGTGAACGACACGCCCCGCAGCGCGTGCCGACCCTCGCCATCGTTGTAGGCGAAGGCCACATCGTGAAAGACGATGCGGTCGTGAAACGACGGCAGCGGCACCGCATCGGCTGCCTGGGTGACTTCGGTATGGACATCGAGCAGTTCAAAAATCCGCTCGGCTGCGGCCATGGCCTGCTGCAGGTTGGCATTGACACGGCTCAGCTTCTTGATGGGCCCGTACATCAGGAGCAGCGCGGCCACAAACAGCGTGAATTCGCCCGCGGTCAGGCGGCCGCTGGCAATCTCGCGGGTGCCATAAGTAAGGGCACCGGCAATCGCCACGCCGCCCAGAAATTCCATGAAAGGCGGCAGCACCGCCAGCACACGCGTGACCTTCATGTTCGAGCGGTAGAGGCCGCGAGCGGCCACGTCGAAGCGGGCGGCCTCGCGGGCCTCGGCACCGAATGCCTTGACGATGCGGTGTCCGCTGAAGGCTTCGGCGGCGACGTGCGACATGTATTCCAGCGCCTCCTGGCTCCACCGTGTGACGGTGCGGACGCGTTTGCCCAGGCGCACGAGCGGATACACGATGAGCGGCGCAGCGGTCATGCAGACCAGCGCGAGCTTGGCATCGTAGTAGAAGAGCAGACCCGCGTAGCCCACCAGGGCGAGCGATTCACGGGCAAGATCGCTCACCGTCTCGGCGACGGCACGCTGCACCTGGCCGACATCGTTGCTGATGCGCGACAGCAACTGTCCGGTGGTGCGGCCCGCAAAGAACGCGGCCGACTGGTTCAGCAGATGCCTGAAGAGATCACTGCGCAGTTGCAGCACCACCCGCTGCCCGATGTCATCCATCAGATAGCTGGAAAAATACGCGCCGATGCCCTTGGCGAGGTATGCCACGAGCAGCGTGACCACCACGAATCCCAGCCGTTCCTGCGCCGGCAGCACCTCATCGACGATGGGCTTGATGAGCCAGGCGACGGCCGCCGACGCCGCACCGTAGAACACCATCGCCACACCGGCCCCGGCAATGAGGCCCCGATGCACCCGTGCGTAGGCCAGCAGGCGAAGGAACGCGGTCATGGGCGATCGGGTCGGTCGTCGTAGCCGCGGGGATGGGACCGGTGCCAGGCCCAGGCGTGCTGCACGATGGTCTCGAGGTCAGGATGGCGAGGGTGCCAGCCCAGGGCCTGCGTGATGCGGTCGCTGGCCGCGTAGAGCGCCGAGGGGTCACCCTCGCGGCGTACGCCCATCTGCCACTGCACCGGTTGTCCGACGACACGCGAGACCGTGTCGATCACCTGCCGCACCGAATGCGGCTGGCCGGTGCCGACGTTGTAGATGCCCGACGCGCCCCCGGCCATCAGCACATCAAGCGCACGCACATGCGCATCGGCCAGGTCGGTCACGTGAATGTAATCGCGCAGACAGGTGCCGTCGGGCGTCGGGTAATCGCCGCCAAAGATCGTCAGTGGACGCCCACCGGTAGCGGCCTCAATCGCGCGTGGAATCAGATGAATCTCCGGCCAGTGGTCTTCGCCGATCGTTCCGTCGGGCTCGGCCCCGGCCGCATTGAAATAGCGCAGGGCGACATAGCGCAGCCCGTCGGCCGTTGCCAGGTGTGGCAGGGCGCGCTCAATCGCCAGCTTCGTTTCGCCGTATGCGTTGATCGGGCGCGGCGTCAGCGACTCGTCCATCGGCACGCGCTCGGGCTCGCCGTAGGTCGCGCACGTCGACGAGAACACCAGCACCCGTACGCCCGCACGCTGCATGGCGGTGAGCACGGCCAGCGATCCGGTGACGTTGTTGTGGTAATACCCCAGCGGGTCGCGCACCGACGCGCCGACATCGAGCCACGCGGCAAAGTGCATGACAGCGTCGATGGCGTGCCTCGCCAGCGCCGACTCGACCGCGGGCACCTCGTGCATGCCCGCGCGCACGAGTGGCACATCGGGTGGCACGGCGGCGGCGTGGCCAGCCGACAGATCGTCGAGCACCACCACCGCATGCCCCGCGCGCCGCAAGGCCCGGACGGCATGGCTGCCGATATACCCGGCGCCGCCGCACACGAGGACACGCGCCACCGCTATCTCCCGATCGAGTAGTAGGTAAAGCCCTGCGCCCGCATCTGCTCTTTCTCGTAGATGTTCCGGCCGTCGAAAATGACCGGAGCCTTCAGCAGCTTGCGCATGCGCGCAAAGTCGGGCTCACGGAACTCGTGCCACTCGGTCACCACGGCCAGCGCGTCGGCGCCCTTGAGGGCATCGTAGCTCCGCGAGGCAAAGGTGATTTTCGACCCGAACAGGCCGCGTGCCACGCGCATGGCTTCGGGGTCGAATGCCTGCACTTTGGCCCCCTTCGCCAGCAGGGCCTCGATGATGGGAATCGCCGGGGCTTCGCGCATGTCGTCCGTCTTGGGCTTGAACGCCAGTCCCCAGATCGCGATGGTCTTGCCCTTGAGCTTGCCGCCGAAGTGCTGCGAGATCTTGCTGACCAGCACCCGCTTCTGCAGCTGATTGACGGTTTCGACCGCCTTCAGAATCTTGAAGTCGTAATCCTTGTCGGCCGAGAAGCGGACCAGGGCCGTCACGTCCTTCGGGAAACAACTGCCGCCGTAGCCCACCCCGGGGAACAGGAACGACGGCCCGATGCGCTTGTCGGCGCCCACCGCCTGCCTGACCTGGTCGACGTCGGCGCCGAACCGATCGCAGACATTCGCGATCTCGTTCATGAAGGAAATCTTGGTCGCCAGCAGCGCATTCGACGCGTACTTCGACAGTTCGGCGCTCGCGCAGTCCATCACCATGATGCGCGCACCAGTGCGGGTGAACGGCTTGTGGAGGGCCACCATCAAGTCGGCACCGCGGGAATCATCGGCACCGATCACGACGCGGTCGGGCTTCATGAAATCATCGACCGCCGCGCCCTGCTTCAGGAACTCGGGATTGCTGACCACGGTGAACGGATGCTGTGTCTCGCGGCGGATGATGTCGCGCACCTTGTCGGCCGTCCCCACCGGCACGGTGCTCTTATTCACGATGACCCGGTAGCCGTCCATCGCACGGCCCACATCGCGGGCCACCGCGAGCACGTGCTGCAGGTCGGCCGATCCGTCTTCGCCCTGGGGCGTGCCGACGGCGATGAAGATGATCTGCGAGGCCTTGACCGCCTTGCCCAGCACCGTGGTGAACGTCAGGCGGCCTTCTGTCTTGTTGCGGCGCACCAGCTCTTCGAGGCCGGGTTCAAAAATCGGAATCTTGCCGCGGCGCAGCGCCTTGACCTTGGCTTCATCCTTGTCGACGCAGATGACGTCGTTGCCAGACTCGGCGAGGCAGGCCCCCACCACCAATCCCACGTACCCGGTTCCCACGACAGCAATCTTCATAAGTCGACCTCGGACCCACGGGCGCGCCGCGGATCATGCTGCAAAGCGACGAGCGTATCACCCGCAGAAAAACAGTGTCAACATACTGACAGACAAGGACTTGTTACATCTGTGATAACGTCCTGCCGCGTGCACGTGCTTGTCGACTATCGCCCGGCGCTGCGGCAGCCCACGGGAGTCGGCGCCTACGTGCACCAGATGCTGCGCGGGCTAATCGCGCCTGACGGTCCGCTGGTGGCTCCCGATGATAGGGTCTCGGCCTTCACCTCGTCGTGGAAGGATCGTCCCACGACCGAGGCCCGGGCCGCACTGGCGGGCCTCCCGTTCATCGATCGCCGCGTGCCGGTGCGCCCACTGACCTGGTCCTGGCATCACCTGGCATGGCCTCCGATCGAATGGCTGGCCGGCCAGGCTGACGTCGTCCACGCCTCGAGTCCGCTGCTGATGCCGTCGCGGAGGGCCGCAGGCGTCATCACCATTCACGACCTGCATTTTCTCAGACATCCGGAACGGATGCGCGCCGAGATGCGACGCGACTATCCCGCCCGTGTGCACGCACACGCACAGCGGGCGCACGGCATCGTCGTGTCATCCCAATACACAGCGCGCGACGTGCAGGCGACCCTCGGCGTGCCGGCTTCGCGCATCACCGTCTGTCCGCCGGGGGTGCCGGCGTGGACCGGGGCCGTGCGGTCATGGCGCGCGCGTCAGTCCTCTCGGCACTTCCTCGCGCTGGGCACGCTCGAACCGCGGAAGAATCTTGGCGTGCTCCTCGACGCGTATGCCCTGTTACGGGCACGCTGCCCCCAGGCACCGCCGCTCGTGTTGGCCGGCCAGTCGACGCCTGCGGCAGAGCCGTGGCAGCGGCGCGCCGGGGCGTCCGACCTGGCCGGTCACGTCAGGCAACCAGGCTATGTCGACGATGAGACGAAACAGCGACTGCTGGCCGAGGCCCACGCGCTGATCATGCCCTCGCTCGACGAAGGCTTCGGGTTGCCGGTGCTCGAAGCGATGGCTGCCGGCGTGCCGGTGATCGTGTCGACGGGCGGGTCACTGCCCGAGGTGGCAGGGCCGGCCGCACATCCGATCGATCCGCATGATCCCGAGACGTTCGCCGCAGAGATGCAGCATCTGCTTGAACCTGACGAATCGGCAGCCGCCTCTGCACGAAGTCTCGCGCGAGCCGCGGCGTTCGACTGGTCGCGCAGCGCGCACGTCATGTGGCAGGGGTATCGCGCAGCCTGGGAGCGTGCCCGGTGATCATTGCCGTTGACGCACGGGAACTGTGCGGCCACCGGACCGGTGTGGGCCGGTATCTCGGGGCACTGCTCGACGAATGGGCCACGGCTCCCGCGGCGACCCGGCACTCGTGGCACCTGTATGCGCACGACACCCCACAGGTGCCCGAGGCGTTCCGCTCGGCGGTGCATGTCATTCCCGGGAACGGAGGCACCCTCTGGGAGCAGTGGCACCTGGCCCGCGCCGTGGCCGCCGACGCGCCGGCGGTGCTGTTCAGTCCCGCCTACACGATGCCGTGTCTGGTGCGGTGTCCGCGCGTGGTGACTATCCACGACATGTCGTTCGCCGCCCATCCCGAGTGGTTCAGCTGGCGCGAAGGCGGGCGGCGCCGTGTAGTCACCCGCTGGAGTGCGCGGCATGCCGACCGGGTGCTCACGACCTCCGACTTCTCGCGGCGCGAAATCGTCAGATGGACCGGCTGCGATGCGACCACGCTGGTCGTGACGCCACTCGGGGCACCGGCCTCAGGCTCGGCCTCCCGGACGCCTGACCCGATGCCGTCGAAGGCGGCCGGCATCCTCTACGTCGGATCGATTTTCGCCCGGAGACACGTCGATGACCTCATCGCCGCTTTCCTTCGGCACGTGGCCCCTCATCACCCGACGGCCACGCTCGACATCATCGGCGATAACCGGATGCCGGCCGGAGCGCCGCTTTCGGCCGACCTGGACACCGCCCCCGCCTCTCATCGGGCGCGCGTGCGGATTCGATCGTTTGTCGACGAACACGCCCTGCAGCAGGCCTACGCGGCCGCGTCGGTCTTCGCGTTCCTCTCCGACTATGAAGGGTTCGGGCTGACGCCGCTCGAAGCCATGGCCCAGGGCGCCGTGCCGGTCGTACTCGACACCGACATCAGTCGCGAGGTGTACGGCGAGGCGGCCTATCGCATTGCACCGGGCGACCGCCTCGTGGCAGACCTCGGCGCGGCCCTGCTCGACCTGCTGACGAGCGACGAGGCACGGCAGGCGCTGCGGCGCGAAGCGGGCCCGACGCTGGCGCGCTACCGCTGGGCACAGACGGCGGCCGTCACCCTGCAGGTGCTCGAGGAGGTGGCGCGTGTCACCTGAGTCGGTCGCCGTGGTGATCGTCACCTACAACTCCCGACAGGACATCGAGCCATGCCTGCGTTCGGTGTTCGCAGGCGAGAATGGCTCCGGCTCGGGACCCGCTGAGGTCGTAGTGGTCGACAACGCGTCCACCGACGACACCGTCGCCTGGGTGCGCGCACAGTGGCCATCGGTCACGGTCGTGGCCTCGCCCGACAATCGCGGATTCTCGGCAGCCAACAATCTGGGCATTCGCGCGACGACCGCCCCGCTGGTGCTGCTGCTGAATCCTGACACCATCGTCCCGCCCGATGCCATCGGCACGCTGGCCCGACATCTCGTTGATACCCCGGGTACCGGCATCATCGGTCCCCGGCTCGTGGATGCCCACGGTGCACCTGAACTTTCCTTCGGGCCGATGATCTCGCCCTGGGGCGAGCTGCGTCAGAAGCTGCGGCTCGCCGGGGCGCGTCGCGGCTGGCACCTGGCACAGCAGGCCATTGCCCGCATGACGTCCTGTGCCGGCCCGCGCGACTGGGTGAGCGGTGCCTGCCTGCTGATTCGTCGCGATGTGCTCGACGCGGTCGGTGGCCTCGATGAACGCTTCTTCATGTACACGGAAGATGTCGATCTGTGTGCCGAGGTGCGCCGGCGCGGATTCGCCGTGCGGTTCGACCCCTCGGTGACCGTGACGCACCTCCGGGGACAGTCCGCCGCCACCAATCCCCACACGGAACGTCTGCGCCGGCAGAGCCACATGGCCTTCTACCGGAAGCACCACCCTCGATGGGTCGGCCTGCTGCGGTGGTATCTTCGCCTGACTGGCACGACCCTACATGGCTAAACGCATCGCCATCGACGCGCGGAAGTTCCACGACTTCGGCATCGGCACCTACATCCGACAGATTGCCGTGCAACTGCACGCATCGCCCGGCGATCTCGAGTACGTGCTGCTCTGCCGCCCGGACGATGCCGCAGAGCTGGCGATGCTGCTGCCGCGCTTCGAGCGCGTGACGACCAGCGCTGGAGCCTACTCTCTGGGGGAACAGTTCCGCATTCCGTGGCGGCTGCTCCGGACAGGGGCGGACCTGCTGCACGAACCGCACTACGTGCTGCCACCGCTGACGCAGTGCCGTTCGGTCGTGACCATTCACGACTGCATTCATCTGATGTTCCCGCAATACCTGCCGAACTCGCTGGCCTACTACTACGCCCGCGGCGCGATGTACGCAGCGACGCACCGGGCCGACCGCGTGCTCACGGTATCAGAGGCGTCAAAGCGCGACATCCTGCGCTACTACGACATCCCGCCCGAGAAGGTGCAGGTCATCTACAACGCCATGGACGAGCGGTTCCTGACACCGCCCGACGAAGAGACGACCGATCGCGTCAGGCAGCGCTACCAGCTCACCCATCCGTTTGTGCTGTACGTCGGCAATATCAAGCCTCACAAGAATATCGAGCGGCTGGTCGCGGCGTTCAGTCTGGCCCGTCCGCTGGGGCCCGAGGGCCTCAAACTGGTGATTGTGGGCGACGACCTGTCGAACTATCCCAAGCTCCGTCAGGTGGTGCACCGGTACCAGCTCGACAAGCATGTGCGCGTTCTGGGCTATCAGCCGCAGGAAACACTGGCGTCGTTCTATCGGCTTGCCGGGGCGTTTGTGTTTCCGTCGCTGTACGAAGGATTCGGGCTGCCCCCGCTTGAGGCGATGGCGTGCGGCACCCCGGTCGTCACGTCGAGTGTCTCGTCGCTGCCCGAAGTCGCCGGCGGCGCGGCACTGCTTGTCGATCCCACGAGCACCGAGGCCATCGCGGATGGGATGGTACAGGCCCTCACCAACGCGGCGGTCAGCACCCGGTTACGCGAGGCCGGTCCCCGGCGTGCGCGCGAGTTCTCGTGGGCGCGGTCGGCCCGGCAGATCGAGGCGGTGTACCGCGAGGTGCTGGCGCGGTGAGAGTCGCACTCATCCACGACTGGCTGACCGGGTATCGCGGAGGAGAGAAAGCTCTCGACGCCCTCTGCCAGGTCTTTCCCTCGGCCGACCTGTTCACCCTGTTCCACGTGCCGGGCTCGACCTCGCCCACGATCGAGCGTCGTCGAATCACGGCATCGCCCCTGCAGCGGCTGCCGGCCGCGACGCGCCGCTATCGCGAGTATCTGCCGCTGTTCCCGTGGGCGATCGAACAGTTCAATCTCGACGGCTACGACCTGGTCGTCAGCACCAGCCACTGCGCGGCCAAGTCGGTCGTCGTGCCCGGGCGTGCGCGCCACCTGTGCTACTGCCTCACCCCCATGCGCTACGCATGGGATCAGTTCGAGGCCTATTTCGGGGCCGAGCGCATCGGACGCGTGCCGAGTGCCCTGCTCCGTCCGGTGATGGCCCGTCTCGCCCGGTGGGACCGCGACACCGCACACCGTGTGCACCGCTATGTCGCGATTTCCCAATATGTTGCGCGGCGGATCCGCGCGTACTATAATCGAGAATCGTCCGTTGTGTTTCCGCCCGTCGACACGACGTTCTACACACCGGCAGCGGTTCCCGTGACACCACACTTCCTCATTGTGTCTGCCCTCGTCCCCTACAAGCGAGTCGATCTGGCGATGCAGGCCGCCCGTCAGGCCGGAGTTGCGCTGACGGTCGTCGGCGATGGGCCCGAGCGTCGGGCCCTCGAGGCGCTGGCCGGCGGACAGGTGCAGCTGGCGGGTCGCCAGTCAGACGAGGCCATCCGCGACCTCTATCGCCGCAGCGTCGCCACGATTCTTCCAGGCGAGGAAGACTTCGGCATTGTGCCGGTCGAAGCACAGGCCTGCGGCCGGCCCGTGGTGGCGCTGGCGAGCGGCGGCGCGCTCGACACGGTGGTGCCCGATGTGACCGGTGTGCTGGTCGACGCCCCCGGGGCCGAGGGGCTCGCTGACGGCTACCGGCGGATCCTGACGCAGTCGTGGGATTCGGCGGTCATCAGGACCCACGCCGAGCGGTTCTCGCACGAGGCGTTCGTCGACGGCATACGCCGCGCCACAGACGAGGTCATGGCCGCGCCGCCGGGGCATACATGGTAAGACGCCACAACCGCCTGCTGGTGGCACTGCACGTGCTCACCGATGCCCTGATGGGCATGGTGGCCTTTCTGCTGGCCTACCTGCTGCGGTTCGACAGCGGCCTCATCCCGGTGACGCGGGGCTATCCGCCCCTGACCCAGTACCTGAACGTGGTGCCGTTCATCGCGGTGATTGTGCCTCTCGGCTTCCATCTGCAGGGCCTCTACCGCCTGCGGCGCGGGCGCTCACGCATCGACGACTTCTTCAACGTGCTGGTGGGCAGCATCTTCGCCACCGTCCTGGGCATCATGGCCACGCTGTACTTCCAGGCCTACTACGTGCCGGACGCCATGAAAGACCGCGGCGTGTACGAAGTGTCGCAGGTGGTCTGGGGACTCTTTCTGGCCTGCAACATCGTCCTCGGCTATCTGTCGCGCAAGTTCATCCGCGAGGCGCTCGAACGCCGGTGGCTGGCCGGCGTCGGGCTTCGCCGCGTGCTGATCGCCGGGGCCGGCGAACTGGGACGCATGGTGGCCGACAAGATTCTCGAGCACCGCGAGCTCGGGTATCAGGTCGTCGGGTTTGTCGACGATCGCGCGGGTGGCGACCGCCTCGGCTATCGCGGACTCCCGCTGCTCGGGTCACTGGCCGATGCGGCCTCGGTGGTCACGCACGAGAAGGTCGACCACCTTTACGTGGCGCTGCCCCTCGACGAGCACATGAAGCTGCTCGACCTGGTCGAGTCGACCAGCCGCGAGGGCGTCGACGTCAAGGTCGTGCCCGACGTGCTGCAGTTCATGGCCCTCCGGGCGCGGCTCGAAGACCTTGACGGCGTGCCGGTCATCAACCTCAACGACGTGCCCCTGCACGGCGTGAATGCATTCATCAAGCGCGCCATGGACATCTCGCTGTCGGCCCTCGCCATTGCCGCGATGGCCGTGCCCGGGCTGGTATTCGCGTGGCTCATCAAACGCAGTTCGCCCGGCCCGGTGTTCTTCAATCAGGAACGCATGGGCCTCGACGGCAAGCAGTTCTCGGTTTACAAGTTCCGCACGATGCCACTCGATGCCGAGTCGCGCAGCGGACCGGTCTGGGCCGACGACGACGATCCCCGCGCGACACCGATTGGCGCGTGGCTGCGCCGCTACGACCTCGACGAATGGCCGCAGTTCTGGAATGTGCTCACCGGTGACATGTCGATCGTCGGGCCACGGCCCGAGCGGCCCTTCTTCGTTGAACAGTTCAAGCACCGCATTCCGCAGTACATGCTGCGGCACAAGGTGAAGGCCGGCATCACCGGCTGGGCACAGGTCAACGGCTGGCGCGGCAATACCTCGCTCGAAAAGCGCATCGAATACGACCTCTACTACATCGAAAACTGGTCGGTGTCGCTCGACTTCAAGATCATCTGGATGACGGCGCTCAAGACGATCATCCCTCACCGTCACCTGCCTATCTGAGGCACGTGGCCCATCGGCCCGGAGGCATCCTGTGCGTGTAGTCATCACCGGCGCGGCCGGTTTCATCGGTTCGCACCTGTCAGAGGCGCTGCTCGACCGCGGCGCGTCGGTGGTCGGCATCGACAATCTGCTGACCGGAGACCTGGCCAACATCGCGCACCTGCGCGATCGCGATTTCCAGTTCATCCGCCACGATGTCACCAACTACATCGATGTCGACGGCCCGGTCGACTATGTGCTGCACTGGGCCAGCCCGGCCAGCCCCATCGACTATCTCGAACTGCCCATCCCCACCCTGAAGGTCGGCGCCCTCGGCACGCACAAGGCGCTGGGCCTCGCCAAGGCCAAGAAGGCGACGTTCCTGATTGCGTCGACGTCCGAGGTCTACGGCGATCCGCTCGAGCATCCCCAGCAGGAATCGTACTGGGGCAACGTCAACCCCATCGGGCCGCGCGGTGTCTACGACGAAGCCAAGCGCTTCGCCGAGGCGATGACCGTGGCCTACCGGCGCTTCCACGGGGTCGACACCAAGATCGTGCGCATCTTCAACACCTACGGCCCTCGCATGCGCGTCAACGATGGTCGCGCCGTGCCGGCCTTCATGTCCCAGGCGCTGCGCAACGAAGAGGTGACGGTGTTCGGCGACGGCTCGCAGACGCGGAGCTTCTGTTATGTGAGCGACCTGGTCGACGGCATCCTGCGGCTGATGGAAGCCCCGGTCAATGACCCGGTCAACATCGGGAATCCGCAGGAGCTGACCATCGAGCAGATCGCCCGTCGCATCATCGAGATGACCGGATCGCGCAGCCGCATCATCTACAAGCCGCTGCCCGAAGACGATCCGAAGGTGCGCCAGCCCGACATCACCCGTGCCCGCACGCTGCTGGGCTGGGAACCGAAGGTGTCACTGGAAGAAGGCCTGTCAAAGACCATCGACTACTTCCGCAGCAAGGTCGCTCCGGCGTCGTAGATGCCGATGCTGGCGGGGCGCCCTGGTGCGCCCCGCGCCTCGTGCGTCGGCGCGAGCGATCAGGCCGCTGTCCCCCCTGGACCGCTGGTCGCTCAGCGCGTGCCGCGACCGACCCGCCACAGATAATCGGCAGACGAGGCGACTGTCAGGGCCATCGCCATCCAGACACACGCATCCACCAGTGGCGAGGGTTGCCGCTGCCAGTTGAAATACATCACCACCAGACACGTGACGATGAACCAGGCCGTGGCGGCCTTGCCGAGCCATGAGGGCTTGAACTCGCGGGGCCCCGACGACAGGGTCACGACCGCCACCGTCAGGATGATGCACACATCGCGACTGATCACCGACAGGGTCAGCCACACCGGAATGCGGTTGACCAGCCCGATATCCGGCAGCGTCAGCAGCACGAACGTCGTCACCAGCAGCAGCTTGTCAGCCGCCGGATCAAGCCAGGCCCCGAGCGCACTTTTCTGGTTGGCCAACCGCGCGATGAGGCCATCGAGCGCATCGGTGATACCGGCGACCAGGAACACCAGCAGCGCCCAGCCGAACTCGCCGTAGAGTGTCAGCGTGACGTAGGCGGGAATGAGAAACATCCGCAGCAGCGTCAGCTGATTGGCCAGCGTCAGTACGGGCGTCGCACTCACGACCGCCGCACGCCCTTCCGGCGTCGAGCCGTGGCGACCGTCGCCCCGGCCTGCGCCACGAGCCGTCGCGGCACATCCACATCGAGCTCGACGATGTCGCCGGCTGAGGTCTGGCTGTGTACGGTGCCGTGGCGGTAAGCCCACTGCAGGCGCTCGCGATCGTCGGCCTCTGTCAGGTTGAGCGTGAGATGCACCCGCTGCTGATCGAGCGCGAGGCGCGCGGCCACGCTCGAAAGCAGCGCGTCACATCCGGCACCAGTCGCCGCCGAAATGAGCAGTGCCGAGGGGTCGGCCTCGACTAGGCGCCGGCACTCATCCACTGACAGCCGATCGATCTTGTTGTAGACCTCGATGCGCGGCACACTGGTGGCCCCCACCTCCTCGAGCACCCGCGACACGGCAGCGGCATGGCGCTCGTGCTCGGGATTCGAGGCATCGATGACGTGCAGCACGAGATCAGCGTCGGCCGTTTCTTCGAGCGTGGCACGGAAGGCGGCGACCAGCGTGTGCGGCAGGCGATCGATGAAGCCGACGGTGTCGCTGAGCAGCAGCGCGCGCCGGTCCGGCAGGGTGACCTGCCGCACCAGCGGATCGAGCGTCACAAAGAGCGCATCCGAGGCCTCGGCACCGGCCTGTGTCAGACGGTTGAAGAGTGTCGTCTTTCCGGCGTTCGTGTAGCCGACCAGCGCGACGGTCGGCACCTCGGTCTT
>Ga0172372_10000128_pt1 | contig 112624 bp, 116 predicted proteins | sample LakKiv5m_2_FD_114544 | JGI IMG/M metagenome (GOLD analysis project Ga0172372, IMG submission 114544) | Freshwater microbial communities from Kabuno Bay, South-Kivu, Congo - kab_092012_9.5m | ecosystem: Environmental > Aquatic > Freshwater > Lake | place: Democratic Republic of the Congo... | reverse complement strand
TGAGATGAAAAAAGTAATTGGCCAACTTAAAAAAGATGGCAAAAGATGGAAAGAGCCGATCCAGCGTTATAAAGGATTAGGTGAGATGGATGCGGATCAATTGCGTGAGACCACTATGGATCCAGAGCACCGCACCCTACGCAGAATCACCATGAAGGATGTAACAAAGGCAGAGGCTATGTTTGAATTATTAATGGGTAATGAAGTTGCTCCACGAAAAGATTTTATTTCTAATGCTGATATTGATAGAGAGCGAATTGACGCTTAATCAATAGTTACTAGATCAAAGTAATCATCTTTCCATAAATCCTCATCACCATCTGGCAAAAGCAGAACCCGCTCAGGTTTTAAGGCCTCAACAGCGCCCGCATCATGAGAAACTAAAATTACTGCGCCTTGATACTCAGTTAAAGCGCCAAGGATTTCCTCTCTAGAAGCTGGATCTAAGTTATTTGTTGGCTCATCTAATAACAATACATTTGCCGCACTAACTACCAGTAGGGCTAGAGCTAATCTAGTTCTTTCACCACCACTTAGTACTTTGACCTGCTTGTGAACATCATCGCCGGTGAATAAAAATGAACCTAGAACATTTCTAGCTTCAGGCTCTCTTATATCTTTGGTTGCACTCAACATATTCTCTAGAACTGTTCGCTCGTAATCTAAGGTCTCATGCTCTTGAGCGTAGTAACCGATTTTTAAACCGTGACCAGCCTCTACCTGACCAGTATCTGGCTCTAAGTCACCGGCTAGAATTCTAAGTAAAGTTGTTTTGCCAGCACCATTTAAGCCAAGGATTACTACACGAGATCCCTTATCAATTGCTAACTCCACATCGGTAAAGATTTCAAGTGAGCCATAGGATTTAGATAATTCACTTGCCGCAATTGGGGTTTTTCCACAAGGAGCAGGTGTTGGAAATCTAAGTTTTGCTACTCGATCAACTTTTCTTACCTCTTCCAAACCACTTCGTAATTTTTCAGCTCGTCTTAGCATGCCTTGGGCAACACTTGCCTTACTTGCTTTTGCTCGCATCTTTTCACCCTGCTTTTGCAAAATTTCAGCTTTCTTTTCAGCATTTGCTCGCTCACGTTTTCTTCGATGCTCATCTGCTTCGCGCTGTAATAAGTAATTTTTCCAAGTCATGTTGTATACATCTATTACGTTTCGGTTAGCATCTATATAGAAAACCTTATTAACAACAGTTTCAATCAAGTTAACATCGTGGCTAATAATTACTAATCCGCCTGGGTACTTAAGCAAAAACTCTCTTAACCAAACAATAGAGTCTGCATCTAAGTGGTTAGTGGGCTCATCCAAAATTAAGGTTTCAGCTCCAGAGAACAAAATTCTGGCTAATTCAATTCTTCTGCGCTGACCGCCAGATAAAGCACTTAACTCTTGATCAAATAGATTATTTGGAACTCCTAATGAGGAAGCAATTGCTTCAGCTTCAGCTGCTGCGGCATATCCACCAGCAGCAGAAAACTCATGCTCTACTCGGGTGTATCGCTCCATCGCTTTTTCTAACTCTTTACCTTGCGAAGTTGCCATCTCTTCTTCTACAGCGCGCATTCTTTTTGCAATTAAATCTAGCTCTCGTACTGAAAGGATACGATCAATTACTGTCCCTTGATCCTCGCCAGTTCTAGGATCTTGTGGTAGATATCCAATTTTTCCACTTCGATTAACTGCGCCACCTGCTGGCATATTTTCACCAGCTAAAACTTTTGCCAAAGTTGATTTGCCAGCGCCATTTCTACCTACAAAACCAATTCGATCACCGTGATTGATTCTGACTGAGACATCTTTTACCAGTAATCTGGCAGCAGCACGAAGCTCTAGGGCGTTAGTTGAAATCAATGTTGCTTAAGCAACAAGGCGAGTGCGACGCGGTGAGGCATACTTCTTTTCAATATCTGTTAGCTCCTCGGACACTTTAGCTTTGATGCTTTCCTCAGTTTTCAGGATTGCAGTTAAGGTGGCGATTGTAGCCTTTAATTCTTTGGCTTCATTCTCAAGTTCAATTTTGCTCATTTTGGTTAATCTGCGAAGTGGCATATCTAATATATAGGTTGCCTGCTCATCACTTAATTTAAATGTCTTAATCAACCCGGCTTTGGCCACATTGGCATCTTCACTAGATCTGATCAGCTTGATTACCTTATCGATATCAACGATCGCTTTTAATAATCCATTAACAAGATTTAATCGACTCTGTGCCTTAGCTTTTCTAAATATTGATCTGCGCTTTACTACCTCAATGCGATGATCTATAAAGACCTGCAATAAATCCTTTAGTCCTAGGGTTAAAGGCTTTCCTTCAACTAGTGCCACTGCATTTATTGAAAAGGCATCCTCCATCGGAGTTAATCGATATAGATGTTCTAAAACTTCAGCCGGCTCATAACCATTTTTAATCTCAACTACTACCTTGGTACCAGATTGACCATCAGATAAATCAACAATATCTGAAATACCTTGAATCTTTTTAGCTTTTACTAGGTCAGCTATTTTTTCAACAATTTTTTCAGGCCCAATGTTGTATGGCAGTTCAGTAATAACAATGCCCTGTTTTCTAGCTGTGATTTTCTCAATCACGGTAGTTGCTCTAACTTTAAAAGAGCCGCGCCCATTTGCATAAGCATCTGCAATACCTTCAGTTGCAACTAAGTGACCACCAGTTGGGAAATCAGGTCCTGGCACAATTTTCATTAATTGCTTTAAAGTTGCTTTTGGATTTTCCATTAAGTGCTTGGCGGCTGCAATTACTTCACCTAAATTATGTGGTGCCATATTTGTAGCCATACCTACTGCAATTCCAGTTGCACCATTTACTAACAAATTAGGAAAGGCAGCTGGTAGCACTTGTGGCTCTAAAATCTGGCCATCGTAATTAGCTCCAAAATTAACTGTATCTTCATCTGATTCATCCACCATCATCATTGCACTTGGTGCTAGACGTGATTCGGTATAACGCATTGCTGCTGGTCCAGAATCCAGAGAACCAAAATTTCCATGTCCATCTATTAATGGCAATCGCATAGAAAAACTTTGTGCCATACGAACCATTGCATCATAAATTGCACCATCACCATGAGGGTGAAGCTTTCCCATAACATCGCCAACAACTCTTGCGCACTTAACATGTCCTTTATCTGGACGTAATCCCATTTCATTCATCTGATGCAGTATTCGTCGCTGCACAGGCTTTAAACCATCTCTAGCATCTGGTAAAGCTCGTGAGTAAATAACTGAGTATGCGTACTCCAGAAAAGATTCTGACATTTCGGATGCAACATCAATATCAATAATTCGGCCTGGATTCTCGCCTGCTTTAGGAGTTGCCACCTTTGGAGTTTTAGCCATAAGGCGTATCTTGCCAAGAGAAATCGCAATTACTGGTTACGACAAGCCATAATCTCGATACTTTTAGCAAAATGCTAATCTTTAGGCATGATTACAAATAATTCATATGCCAAAGAGGCCGAAAGTAGATGGCCAAAACAGTATGTAGAGAGCAATTTAAAATTGAAATCAATGAGCAAAGCCGATCAGAAAAAACTCTTTGAATTAGGCGATGAAAACATAAAGAATATAGCTGATGCATTTGTAATGCAAAAAGCAGCCTCATCTAATGAGGTTCAAAGCTTAATTAATGTGCATTACAACTGGGTAAGTGTTTTTTGGAAACCAAATAAGGACGCTTATATTGGACTTGGAAAGATGTATGTTGAAGATCCCAGATTTTCTATAAATTACGATAAGTACGCTCCAGGCTGTGCTGAGTTTATGGCAGAGGCTATGCAAACCTATGCACAGGAGAATCTAACTAATTGAGTGAAATTAAATTTGGATTAGCCGATCTTACAAACTCAATCTTTAACTCATTATCGCTGCCAGATACCACCGATACTTTAAGCATTGGCCAAGGTGGTATGCGGGAGTGCTTAATTTTAATTGATGGCATGGGTCAAGATGCTCTTGGGAAGTATGCAGATCAATTCTCAGTATTTAGTCATTTAAAATCTTATAAAAATTTATATACAAATTTTCCATCAACTACTGCAACTAGCTTGTCTACACTTGGTACTGGTGTGTTGCCTGGAGTACATGGGATGCTCGGCTACACCGTAAGGGTTCCAAGAAGTGATAATCGATTACTAAATGCACTTAAGTGGGATGAGCGGGTTGATCCAGTTATGTGGCAAAAAACCTCAACACTTTTTGAGCGAGCTGTAAATAATTCAATCTCTGTCACTCATGTAGCGGCAAAAAGATATGAAGGAAGTGGTTTTACTCAGGCAGCATTAAGAGGGGCAAAGTATGTAGGCGCTAATGGAATTGATGAGATGGTTACTGCAATTGCATCGGCATTAAAGCCACAACCATCCTTTGTTTACACATACCTAAATACTTTAGATTCAGCAGGACACAGCGATGGCGTTGGTTCTGATAAATGGTTAACTGCTTTGCAACAAGTAAATGAATTTATCTCTAAAGCTATCGAATCTGTGCCTAAGTCAACCAGGGTCTGGGTTACTTCAGATCATGGCATGGTAAATAGCACCGAACAAGTTGTTCTAGGAGAAGATAATAGGTTATTAGAAAATGTAAGTTTAATTGGGGGAGAACCAAGAGCAAGGCATATCTATATAACTGCTGGATCAGAGAATGAAACGATTAGTCAGTGGCGAGAGTTTTTTGGTAATAAAGTAAGTATCTTAAGTAAAACTGAGGCAATTACTTCTGGGTTGTTTGGTCAGATTGTTAGTGAGGATGCAACTGATCGAATGGGAGATCTAATTGCTATTCCTAAGAATGCCTTAATTATTATTGATCCAGCTAGAGTAAGAGAGGAAAGTTCAATGGTGGGTCACCATGGTGGACTTACAGATATTGAAGTTCAAATACCTTTACTACTTGCTTAATCTTCATCCTTTTTACCAAACATAATGTCATCCCAAGAAGGAATTTTGATTCTTCTTGTCACACCATCTTTTTTAGCCTCTTCATCAACTTCATCAACTACCGATAATGGAGTTGGTGAGTAAGGGGCAACCTCTTCTTTAATTGAAACTAATCTTGGCGCTTCAGTTTGTGGAACATTTCCATAAGTTTGAACAGGCTGTTTTAGCTTAGCTTCGCCACCTATCCACCTGGCACCATCATCATGGGCTGATAATGCTCTTCGACCTAAATTAAATAACCAAACTGCCTCACCTTTTGGATCTCCTGGTGAGCCATCACGTAGTGGGTAGTAAAGAGTTAAATTCCAATTCCCATCAGGTTGACGATAGGTATTCCACTCAACTGAAGACATATCAACTCCTCTTGGAGCTAATTGATTTGCAACCGCAGTCTCTAAATATGGTGCATGTGGTTCACGTCGAACCTGGGTTGCAAGTGCTTGTGTAATAATAAATGCTCGCTCTTGCATTATTGGACCTGCGTAATTTTCAATCTTCTCAATTGACCAATCGGTAGTTCTAGATATGGCATCAATGCTTTCACCAGATCGTAATCTGGCCTGCACCTCTTTAACAGTAGTAGTCACAACCTCATTAAAATCAGAGACAGCAGAAAGCCTTGGTTGATTAACATTTGCACGGAGTGTGTCACTAATTCGTAAATTAAATTTATTTCCAGATTGGTCGACCAACTCAAGTTCAGCGCCATCGGAGGATCTGCCTACCAGGCGTAGATCGGTTGGTTCACTCATGAGAGTAGATTGCCATAGTTAATAGGTGAGATAAATATGACACACACGCAGAAGCATTGGCATTCTCATGATTAGATAACCCGGTGGGCGCAGAATTATTAAAATTGGCTGAATCAGTTGCTCGGGCGACCGGTAGCCTGTTAATGAACCGACCTGATTCCTTCACCTTAACTGAGAAAAGTTCAGCAGTTGATTTTGCAACCCAAATGGATCAACAGGCTGAAGAGATGATTGTGAAACTTCTATTAGCGCAAAGGCCAGATGATGGAATTATTGGCGAAGAGGGTGCTGCTAGGCAAAGTAAGTCAGGAATTACATGGGTGATTGATCCAATTGATGGCACTGTTAATTATCTTTACGGCCTACCTGGATGGAATGTATCAATTGCAGCCAAAGATAAGGAAGGTGTCGTAGTGGGGGTAGTTTATGCCCCAACCATTAATGCATTATGGAGTGCGGTTAGATCTGAAGGTGCAACATATAACGGAAAGAAAATAAAATGTAATGATCCAGTCAAATTAGATAATGCTTTAATTGCAACTGGTTTTTCTTACAACGTAAATTCAAGAATTGCTCAAGGTGAAGTAGTTTCTAGATTATTACCACAAATTAGAGACTTAAGAAGAAATGGTGCAGCTGCAGTTGATTTATGTCATGTAGCAATGGGCGCCCTTGATGCATACTTTGAAGAGTCACTAAAGGAGTGGGACATAGCTGCAGGTGGATTAATTGCGACAGAGGCGGGTGCAAAAATTTCTGGCCGATCAGGTGGCTTACCCGATGGCGATCTTGTTGTATGCGCGGGAGCTGCCCTACATGCTGCCCTTCTACCCTTACTTTGAACTCAAATTGATCTAACCACCCCTGCTGTGGCAAGATACGGGTTCATTCAAACTTATTGATTGACATTAAATTTAGCGATTAGGACAAAACATGAACGTGTTAGATGTAGTTGATGCCGCCTCATTACGTAAAGACATTCCATCTTTTCGTTCCGGAGATGAGCTAAAAGTTCACGTTCGCGTTATCGAAGGTAATAAGAGCCGTATCCAGGTTTTCCAAGGTGTAGTTATTGCACGTTCTGGTTCTGGAATTCGTGAATCATTTACAATTCGTAAAATTTCTTATGGTGTTGGCGTTGAGCGTACATTCCCAGTACACACTCCAGTAATCGAAAGAATTGAAATTACTCGTCATGGATCAGCTCGCCGTGCAAAGCTTTACTACCTACGTAAGTTAACTGGTAAGGCAACAAAGATTAAAGAGCGTCGTGGTGCAGATGGCGAAATCATTGTTGAGCCAGAGTATGTACCGCCAGTTGTTAGCAAAAAAGTTGAAGTACCAATTGTCGGCGAAGCAGCAGAGCCAGTAGCTCCAGTTGCCGAAGAGGTAGTAGTTGTACCTGCAGTAGCAGTTGAAGAGACTGTAACTGATACGGATAAAAAAGAGTAGTAATGATTGACGAAGCACTTGAGCATTTAGTTAAAGGAATTGTTGATAATCCTGAAGAGGTCGTAATCACTGAGAAAAATTCACGTGGCGGAACTACTTTAGAGGTCAGAGTTCATCCAGAGGATATTGGCAAGGTAATTGGTCGCAACGGCCGAACTGCTAAAGCTTTGCGCACAGTCGTCAGTGCACTTGCAGGAAGATCTGTTCGTGTTGATCTAATTGAGGCAGACGAGGTTCGTTAATTTGCAACTTGTCGTAGGTCGTATCGGCCGCGCACATGGAGTTCTTGGTGAAGCAACAATCGAGGTTCGTACCGATAATCCTGATCAAAGATTTGCCGTAGGTAGTAAGTTAAAACTAGATAATGGCAGTGAGTTAATTGTTAAGTCATACCGCTGGCATAATCAAGTACTGCTTCTAGCTTTCGAGGGCATAACAGATAGAAACCAAATAGAAGATTTGAAAGACCAATTACTTTCTGCTCAAGTTGATACTTCAGATCTAGCACCGGGTGAGTATCACTATCAACAATTAATTGGTTCTAATGTATTTTTAAAGTCAGGCCAACCTCTTGGACCAGTAACTGAAGTTGTTGCCCTACCAGGGCAGGATTTATTAGCAGTTGATTACCAAGGTAGAGAGGTGTTAATACCAATGGTAAAGGCAATAATTGACTCGATTGATATTGAGAATAAGAAAATCGTTGTAGATCCACCGGAAGGGTTATTAGATGTTGCGCTTTGATTTAATATCTATTTTCCCTGAGTATCTTTCACCATTAAAGTTATCACTACTTGGTAAGGCGCAAGATAAGGGATTATTAGCGATAAACATTCACGATCTAAGAGATCAAACAACTGATGTGCATCACTCAGTTGATGACACCCCATATGGTGGCGGTGCTGGCATGGTTATGTCACCTGTGGCTTGGGGGCATGCAATTGATCAAATTAGTAGCGATGCAGATCAGATTGATCTAGTAATTTTGACTCCAGCTGGCAAGAAATTTAATCAAAAAATGGCATATGAATTTTCAAAAAGTAAGCAGATCATCTTTGCCTGCGGTCGCTATGAGGGAATTGATGCCAGAGTTGGAAAGTATTACATGCAGCAGAAAAACTATAAGGTGCTTGAGGTTTCAATTGGTGATTATGTTTTAGGTGGTGGTGAGGTAGCGGCTATGGTAATTATCGAAGCAGTTGCAAGATTATTGCCTGGAGTTTTAGGCAATCCCGATTCATTAAAGGAAGAATCACATTCAATTGCTGGTAATAAAGATGAGAGTTTGGTTGAGTATCCAAATTACACAAAACCAGCATCTTGGCGCGGTCTTGATGTTCCTGAGATATTGCTTTCTGGAAATCATGGCGAGATAGCAAAGTGGCGCAGATCTGAGGCTGAGCGTCGCACACGGGAATTAGAAGCGGAATAATTCCGACACGCCCCGTGTTGATTAGGTACATACCTAAGTTATAGGGGATTATCCGCCCAGTTGGGATATAAATCCCAAGTCAATGATTTAAGAATTTATAAGGAGGTGGATGATGGCAACCGATTACGACACCCCCCGAAAAACCGATGAAGAGTTACATGAAGAATCACTTGAAGAGTTAAAAGCTAGAAGAGCTGATGCTCAATCTGGACAGGTTGATATTGATGAAGCCGAGGCTGCTGAAAACTTAGAGTTACCAGGTGCTGATTTATCTGGTGAAGAGCTAGCGGTAAAGGTAGTACCTAAACAAGAGGATGAATTTACTTGTTCTAAATGCTTCTTAGTTAAACATATTAATCAGCGCGCTAAGGGTGAAGGTCCTAAAGCAGTTTGCAGGGATTGCGATTAATTAAGGCAATCTGCAAGTGCTTTTGCTTTTCTACTAGAAATTAACCAGTATGGCGTGGGATCGGCCTTGTCCTTTAGTTCAACTTTAACCCCAGTTTTAATCCAATAACGGGTGGCATTAAATGCTGCTGGATCTGCAGCTGGACCACGTATTTTTAGTAACTGTTTTTTATTTAATTCTTTTGCGCTTTTAATATATTTCATCTCAATTTTAGCGTTACCAACATATAGCCAACCGTTGATTACCATAATATCAAACCTACTTTTGTAATGGGCATAAATTAGAGCAGCGATAAATACTATGGTCACAGTTGAGGCGAAGAGAAAGTTAAATGGCGCCCAGAAGGTCAGAAAGATTGAGCCCACCATCACCCCTAAAAATGCCCAAAGTGATACCGGCCAACTAATTCGCTCTGCGAACTCTGTTTTTCGATTAGATCTAGCCATGGTAGTAAGGATACGCTTTGGTAATGAGTCGTATTGCCACAACCACTCCGCCAGATGATGCAGTGATGCCTACTCGGCATTTAAAAGCACCTACGGTTGGTTCACAAATTCCATCACACTTTGGTCACTGCTTTGGTTGTGGTGAACTTCACCAAACCGGATTACATCTAGTTGCAATTGCTGGTACTGGTTTAGATCTAACTGGGAAATTTACAGTTACTGAAAACCATCAAGGAGCTCCTGGGCTTGCTCATGGCGGTTTACTATCGCTGGCATTTGATGAAGCATTAGGAAAGCTAATGTGGTTGATTAGAACACCAGCTGTAACGGGAAGATTAGAGACTGACTTTTTACTCCCAGTTCCAATGGGAAGAACACTTTATATTGATGCCAGAATTACTGGACAGGCGGGTCGAAAAATCTATACTCAAGCAGAGGGTAGATTAGATTCACCAACAGGGGAGATTGCAGTGAAGGCTTCAGCATTATTTATTGCAGTACCTATGGAGCATTTTATTAAAAACTTAACTTCCCAATATAAAGACCATTTAGTTAAGCACCCAGAGTTAATGGCATTTGTCGATCCAGATTTTGATATCAACCCATGAAAGAAGTATTAATAAAAAGGCTAGATCCTGATATTCCGCTACCTTCATATGCAAAGGCAGGAGACGCCGGAGCTGATTTGTGTACTCGAATTGACCTAACGCTTAGACCAGGGGAGCGAGTTTTAGTACCTACTGGAATTAGCATTGCACTGCCTAATGGTTTTGTGGCATTAGTTCATCCAAGATCTGGATTAGCAATTAAACATGGTATTTCAATTGTTAATACCCCAGGCACTGTTGATGCTGGCTACCGGGGTGAGCTACAGGTAATTTTAATTAATCATGATTTAAAAGAATCTATTTCATTTAAAAAAGGTGATCGAATTGCCCAATTAGTAATTCAGCAGGTCGAACGCGCAGAGTTTATTGAGGTGCAAGATCTACCTGGTTCTGAACGATCAACTGGTGGGTTTGGATCAACTGGTACATGAGTTATCAAGGGAATAATGAAGATAAAGAAAAGGTGGTATCTGCCCTAGGGGGCAAGCGAGGATTAATTGACTCTGGTTTACCTGCCTTATTTTTCTTAGTAGTTTTTAACATTTCCGATCAGGATTTAAATGCTGCACTTTGGGCAGCTCTTACACTTTCCGTAATTCTGACTGCACTTAGATTAATTAAACGCGAAACTATTCAACACGCATTCTCTGGTTTAGTTGGAGTTGCAATCTGCGCCTTGTTTTCTAGAAGAAGTGGAAATGCAGAGGATTTCTACTTGCCTGGATTGTATATAAATGTGGGATATGCATTTTTATATGCATTTACTAATTTAATTAAATGGCCGCTCTTGGGAATTATGTTAGGGCCGATCTTGGGTGAAAACTTTTTATGGCGAAAAGATCCAGCACGACTTAAGGCATACATAACCGCTGGTTGGCTATGGGTGGCGATGTTTTCAGTTAGATTAATTGTGCAGTACCCGCTTTATCAAAGTGGCAATGTAAACGCCCTGGGCACAGCAAGATTAGTAATGGGTTACCCATTGTTTATTCTCACTGCTTGGGGTACATGGCAAGTATTAAAGAGAACACCAACTACTAAAGTTAATTAAATAAAGCAGGACTTTAATTTCTCTTCAGCCTTTTCCGAGGCTACAAACAACAATTCATCACCTGCGGCAAATACATCATGATCTTTAGGCGTAAGTACATGGCCATCTCTAACAATTGCTGCCAAGGAGGCATCCTCTGGTAGTTCAACCTCACTAACAGTCTTACCGCAACAGGCTGCGGTATCTGGCAAAGTTATCTCAACCAAATTTGCTTCACCTTTTCTAAATGAAAATAATCGCACAACATCGCCAACACTTACCGCTTCTTCAACTAGTGCCGAGATAATTCTTGGTGTTGATACAGCAACATCTACGCCCCAAGCAGAATCAAACATCCACTCATTTTTTGGATGATTTACTCGAGCAACAACTCTCGGCACGCCATACTCGGTTTTACCTAATAATGAGGCAACTAGATTTACCTTGTCATCACCGGTTGCAGCAACTAAGACCTGACAGCCATCTAATTTAGCTACATCTAAGGCGGTAATTTCACAGGCATCTGCAAGTAACCACTCTGCATTTGGTACTGAATCCATCTTAAGTGCTTTTGGATCCTTATCAATTAACAATACGTGGTGGCCATTTTCTAGTAGCTCTCGAGCGATAGCTCTACCTACATTTCCAGCTCCAGCAATTGCAATTCTCATTTTGAAACACCTGGCGACTTAGCTAATATTTTTTCAACCTTTGAAATTTCACTCCCACTAGCTAATACATGAACTAGATCGCCCTCTTGCAAGACTGTGTGCTCATCTGGCAATACCGCCTCACCTAAACGGGTGATAAATGCAACTCTTGCTTTAGTATTTTTCTCAATTAACAACACTGATTGACCAAACCAATCTTTTTGTGGATGGACCTCAATTAGTGAAATTGTGCCAGTGGCATCGCGCCACTCTGATTTTGTGCCATCTGGAGTTAAACGACGCATAATCTGATCAGTTGTCCAAAGTACGGTTGCAACAGTTGGAATTCCAAGGCGTTGGTAAATCTCAGCTCTACCTGGATCATAAATTCTGGCCACAACATTTTTTACACCAAAATTCTCTCTTGCAACTCTGGCCGCTAAAATATTTGAGTTATCACCATTTGATACTGCTGCAAATGCATCAGCTTTCTCAATACCTGCTTCAAGTAGAGTATCTCTATCAAATCCAACTCCAGCGATAGTGCGACCATTAAAGTCAGCACCTAATCGGCGAAAGGCCTCACGATTTTGATCAATAACAGCAACTGTATGACCAGCTTTTTCCAGGTCCACAGCCAGTGTAGATCCGACGCGACCGCATCCCATGATTACTACATGCACAAAGCACAACTTACACCCATAGGCTCACTCCTATGGAATTGAACGCTCAAGAGCGGTTAAAAGTAGGAGAGGTTATTGAGGTCGAAATCGGACCGGTAGCACATGGCGGCCACTTCGTAGCAAGACATAACAATCAGGTTATTTTTGTTCGCCACGGCATAACTGGTGAGAAAGTAAAAATCAAAATCACCGCAGTCAACTCAAAGATTGCGCACGCCGATGTAACAGAAGTTTTATCTGCATCGCAAAGCAGAGTAAGTACTCCATGTAAGTATGCCGGTAAGTGTGGCGGATGCGATTTTCAACATATTCAAATTGATCAACAACGGGAGTTCAAAGCTGCCATAATCAAAGAGCAGTTCTTAAGAATTGGCAAAATTGATTTAGAACAACTTGGATTTAATTTAATGGTAGCGGCGGTGGAGCCTGTCGCTGGTCTGCATTGGCGAACTCGAATGGATTTTGCGGTGTCACCATCTGGGCATATTGGTTTTTTTGGCGCTCGCAGTAATGAGGTAGTCGAGATAGATGACTGTTTAATTGCAGATGAAAGGATGAATGTTGGTGATTTAGCAAAGCGAAGTTGGAAATCTGATGCTCGGGTTGAGGTTGCAGTTTCAAGCACAAATGAGGTATCAGTTGTTAGATCTGGAAGAAGTATAAGTGGACCAACTCAGTTAGTAGAACAAGTCGGCGGTAGCTCATTAAAAATTTCACCAACAGCTTTTTGGCAAAGTCATAGATTGGCGCCAACTACCTTAGTAAAGGCTGCTATCTCACAATTAGGAATAAAAAAATCTGACCATATCTGTGATTTATACTCTGGTGTTGGTTTGTTTGCAGCAGCAATTTTGAATGAAATTGGTGATCAGGGGTTTGTTACATTAATTGAAAGTGATAAAACTGCTGTTGCTGATGCAAGAAGAATATTTGTAAATAAGACTAATGTTAAAATATTACAAGGATTAGTTGCCCAACAATTGCCAATAGTTAAGCGAGCAGATTTAATTTTATTGGATCCTCCTAGAACTGGAGCCGGCGAGAGTGTTATAAAGCAAATTGTTAAATTTAGACCGCGCAAGATTATTTATGTTGCCTGTGATCCAGCAGCGTTGGCTAGAGATTCAAAAACGTTGTTGGATTTAGGTTATAAGTTGGATCACATATCAGGCTATGATCTTTTCCCGATGACTCAGCACATCGAGTGCGTGGCTGGATTTTCGCCAGCAAATGGCTAGGATTAGCGAGTTAGCAATTAGAAAGTAGGTGTGGGGCTTTGAGTAAGGACTCATTTAAGACCAAAACCACACTCGAAGTTGCTGGTAAAACTTACGAAATCTTCGACATTACAGGTTTTAAACAAGCCAAAGATTTACCTTTTAGTTTAAAAGTATTACTTGAAAACTTACTTCGCACCGAAGACGGTGCAAATATCACAGCCGCACAAATTGAAAAATTAGCTGCGTGGGATCCTTCTACTGAACCTGATACTGAGATTCAATTTACGCCAGCTCGAGTTATTATGCAGGATTTTACGGGCGTGCCTTGTATTGTGGATCTGGCAACAATGCGTGAGGCAATTGCAGATCTTGGTGGAGATCCTGCAAAGGTAAATCCACTTTCTCCTGCTGAATTAGTTATTGACCACTCAGTAATTGCAGATTTATTTGGTACAAAGGATTCATTTGAACAAAATGTAGATATTGAATACCAGCGAAATAAAGAGCGGTATAGATTTTTAAGATGGGGACAAACTGCATTTGATGAGTTCAAGGTAGTACCTCCCGGAACTGGAATCGTTCATCAAGTAAATATTGAATACTTGGCTAGAGTTGTAATGAGTCGAGTCGTCGACGGAAAATTTAGGGCATACCCAGACACGGTGGTTGGAACTGACTCTCACACCACAATGGTTAACGGTTTAGGAGTTCTTGGATGGGGAGTTGGCGGCATCGAAGCTGAGGCTGCACTACTTGGTCAGCCGGTGTCGATGTTGATTCCAAAAGTAGTCGGATTTAAGTTAAATGGGCAGTTACCAGTTGGCACAACTGCAACTGACTTAGTTTTAACAATTACTCAGATGTTGCGCAAACATGGTGTGGTTGGAAAGTTTGTTGAATTTTATGGACCTGGAGTAAGTGCACTTCCGATGGCAAATCGGGCAACAATTGGAAATATGTCTCCAGAGTATGGATCGACCTGTGCAATTTTCCCAATTGATAAAGAAACTATTAAGTACCTAAAGTTTACTGGCAGAACTAATGAACAGATTGAATTAGTTGAAAAGTATGCAAAAGTAAATGGACTTTGGCATGATCCAAAAGCTTCACCTAGATTCTCTGAAAAGTTAGAACTAGATTTGGCAACAGTTGTGCCATCAATTGCTGGTCCAAAGCGGCCTCAAGATAAAATTTCACTAAGCGAAGCAAAGGTTTCTTACGAGAAGGTTTTACCTACCTACTTCACTGATAAAACAAACAAATCAAAAATTGGTGTAAATGTAAACGGTAAGGCAACTACCGTTACTAATGGAGATGTTGTAATTGCCTCGATTACTTCATGTACTAACACTTCCAATCCATCAGTAATGATCGGTGCAGCCTTACTTGCAAAGAAAGCTGTCGAGAAGGGTTTAACCAGTAAGCCATGGGTTAAAACCACCCTTGCTCCTGGATCTAAAGTAGTTACGGATTACTATGATCGCTCTGGCTTAACTCCCTATATGGAAAAGCTAGGTTTTAATCTTGTTGGATATGGCTGTGTTACCTGCATTGGAAATTCGGGCCCACTTCCAATTGAAATCAGTAAAGCAATAAATGAGAATGACTTAGCAGTTTCTGCTGTTTTATCTGGAAATCGCAATTTTGAAGGTCGAATATCACCAGATGTAAAAATGAATTACTTAGCTTCACCGCCATTAGTTGTTGCCTATGCTTTAACAGGAACTATGGATCATGATTTTGAAAAGGATCCAATTGGTGATGGATCTGATGGAAAAGCTGTTTACCTTAAGGATATTTGGCCAACTACTGAGGAAATAGATCAAGTAATTAGCACATCGATTTCATCTGAAATGTTTACTAAGGATTATGCCTCAGTTTTTGAAGGTGATAAGCGCTGGAAGTCATTAGATACTCCAACTGGAAATACCTTTGAGTGGGATAAGAAATCAACTTATGTTAGAAAACCACCATACTTTGATGGAATGCCAAAACAACCTAAAGCTGTTACTGATATTAAGGGTGCAAGAGTCCTTGCAGTTCTGGGTGATTCGGTTACAACTGACCACATTTCACCAGCCGGAAACATCAAAGCTGACTCACCAGCGGGTAAGTATTTAGCAGAAAATGGAATTGATAAGGCAGATTTTAACTCTTATGGATCTCGGCGTGGAAATCATGAAGTAATGATCCGGGGTACATTTGCAAATATTCGGTTAAGGAATTTGCTGCTTAATGGAGTTGAAGGCGGATTTACTAGGAACTTTTTAGCAAATGGTGAGCAAACAACAATTTATGAAGCTTCTCAGGCATATATAAATGCTGCAATCCCATTAGTTATTTTGGCAGGAAAAGAGTACGGCTCTGGTTCATCTAGAGATTGGGCTGCTAAGGGAACAGCATTACTTGGTGTAAGAGCGGTAATCGCTGAATCTTTTGAAAGAATTCACAGATCAAATTTAATTGGAATGGGAGTATTACCGCTTCAATTTAAAGATGGTCAAAGTGCAGCAACGCTTGGATTAGATGGAAGTGAAGAATTTACGATTACAGGGGTTGAAGAGCTAAACAAAGGTGTAACACCTAAAGAGGTAACAGTTACTGCAGGGGTTAAAACATTTAAGGCGAATTTACGCATCGATACCCCAGGTGAGGCAGATTACTATCGTCATGGGGGCATTATGCAGTATGTGTTGCGCTCATTACTTAATAAGTGATCGAAAAACCTAGCCAAAACCTTTAAACTAAACCAATGCTAGACAATGTTAAATCCCCTGAAGATCTAAAAGCTCTTTCCTATAATCAACTTGAAGATCTTTCTGGTGAGATTAGAAAGTATCTTATTGAGCAAGTTTCTAAATCCGGTGGGCACTTAGGTCCAAACCTAGGGGTTGTGGAACTAACAATTGCAATTCATAGAGTATTTGAGTCACCTAAAGATGTAGTCGTATTTGATACAGGACATCAAAGTTATGTTCATAAGTTATTAACTGGTAGATCCCTAGGGTTCAATAAGTTACGTCAGCGCGGTGGCGTTGCTGGCTATCCAAATAGGCAAGAGAGTGAGCATGATATTGTTGAGAACTCTCATGCATCAACTGCACTTTCTTGGAGCGATGGCATAGCTAAGGGTTTTTCGCTTACAAACCAAAAAGATAGAACTGTCGTATGCGTTGTCGGTGATGGTGCACTTACTGGCGGAATGAGCTGGGAGGCATTAAATAATATTGCTGCAAGTAAAAATGAGAAATTAGTAATTATTGTAAATGACAATGAAAGATCTTATTCGCCAACAATTGGGGGAGTTGCAACCTATTTATCAACACTTAGAACTACAAGTGGATATGAAAGATTCTTAGAGTGGGGTAAAGGCGTACTTGAAAAAACACCTGTTGTAGGACATCCAATTTATGAAACTTTGCATGGTGTTAAAAAGGGAATTAAAGATATTGTTGCCCCTCAAGGAATGTTTGAAGATCTAGGGCTTAAATACTTTGGTCCAGTTGATGGTCATAACATTGAAGCAGTGGAAAAAGCATTAAAAATTGCGAAAGATTATGATGCGCCAGTTTTAGTCCATGTGATTACGGAGAAGGGCAAGGGATATGCCCCTGCTATCCAAGATGAAGCAGAGAAATTTCATGCAGTTGGAGTTGTTGATCCTGAAACCGGAGTTCCATTAGCTAAAGGTGGAAAAAGTTGGACAAGTGTTTTTTCAGATGAATTAGTTAGGATTGGTTCAGAACGCAAAGATGTTGTAGCACTTACTGCAGCAATGTTGGGGCCTACAGGTTTAGATAAGTTCCAAAAGAGTTTTCCAGATCGAACCTTTGATGTTGGTATTGCCGAACAACATGCTACGACCGCTGCTGCCGGTATGGCTTACGCGGGCTTACATCCAGTATTTGCTGTTTACTCCACATTTTTGAATAGAGCATTCGATCAACTACTTCTTGATGTCGCATTACATAAAGCAGGCGTAACATTTGTTCTGGATAGAGCTGGAATTACTGGCGATGATGGGCCATCACATAATGGAATTTGGGATTTAGCCCTTACTGGAATAGTTCCTACTATTCATGTTGCAGCACCACGTGATGGCCAGCAACTTTGTGAAACCTTGCGAGAGGCCCTAGATATCTCAGATGCACCATCATTAATTAGATTTCCAAAGGGTGTAGTAAACCCAGATATTCCAGCTTTTGAGCGGCGCGATGGTGTTGATGTTTTGTATAGAGGAGAAAGTGCTGACATTTTGCTAGTAAGTATTGGCGCATTTGCAGCAATTGCAGTTGAGGCAGCTGGCCAGGCATATCGCGAAGGTGTTGGAGTTACAGTTATTGATCCAAGATGGGTTAAGCCTCTTCCAGAATCCTTAGTAACTACGGCTCAACGGTATAAGAGTGTTGTTGTATTAGAGGATGGAATTAAACACGGAGGCATCGCTAGCACAATCTCAGAGCTATTTAGAGAATCCCAACTTAATGTGCCAGTTCATTCAATTGGCGTGCCATTAACATTTCTTGAACATGCAAAGCGCAATGAGATATTAGAAGATCTTGGAATTACAGTTCAGACTATAACTAGATCACTAGTTACCTGGAGCAGCAGTGATTTTGGTGTTGATATTAAGGAAGAGATGCAACACCCTTTGGATGAAAGCGAGCACCGCAAACCGCTTCGCTAATTCCCTCACGGTCTAAGTACGGAAGAATTCCGCCAAGGTGCATTGGCCATCCAGAACCTAGCAACATGCAGATATCAATTTCCTGTGGAGTAGCAATAACACCTTCATCAAGCATCATTTTTGCCTCAGTAGCAATTGCTTCCAAAGCTCTACGTCTTACCTGTTCAGCCGTAGATGCTTTGCTTCCTTTTTCAAGTAGCGAAACTGCTGCTGGATTAACAGTATTAAGACCATCAGCGCCCTTTACGTAAAAAGTTTTTACGCCTTCTTTAACAAACCGCTGCATAGTTGGTGAAATCTTGTAGCGAGGACCCAAATTCTTATTTAAAGTTTCAGCAACATGTAATGCAACACCAGGGCCGACCAGGCCTAGTAACTCTAAAGAAGACATTGGAAAACCAAGTGGCGTCATAGCAGCATCTGCTACCTCATAAGGTGTTCCCTCATCAATTGCATCTGTTACTTCACCCATAAATCTTGTTAATAGGCGATTAACTACAAAAGCTGGTGCATCCTTAACAATTACCATTGTCTTTTTCAATTCTTTTCCGACATTGATAGCAGTTGCAACCGTTGCCTCATCAGTCTTTGTAGTGCGTGCCACCTCAAGCAGAGGCATAATTGCAACTGGATTAAAGAAGTGAAATCCAACTACTCGTTCTGGATTTTTTAATCCCTCACTCATTGCTTCCACTGAGAGCGATGAGGTGTTTGTGGCCAAAATACACTCTGGAGTGACTATGGCTTCTAAATCTTTAAACAGTTTTTGCTTTAATGATAACTCTTCAAATATCGCTTCAATTACGAAATCAGCATTTGCAAAAACTGCTTGATTGGTAGAACCTGAGATATTTCCAAGTAATCGAGTAGCAGCTTCTGGAGATAATCTCTTCTTATCTACTAGCTTTTGGATTTCATTTTTAATCCAAGCGATTCCCTTATCAACCCGCTCTTGATCAAGATCTGTAATGACAACTGGAACCTTTAAGTTTCTAAGCATAAGCAATGCAAGTTGAGATGCCATTAATCCGGCACCGACTACTCCAACTTTTGTAATTTTTCGAGCCAGTGCTGGCTTAGGAGCTCCTTCAACTTTCTTGCGCTTCTTTTGAATCAGATTAAATGAATAAAGAGATGCTCTAAGTGGATCGCTCATAACTAAATCAGCAAGTACCTTAGTTTCAGCAGCAAAACCATCTCGAACAGTATTTTTTTGTGAAGCTTTAATCAATTCAAGTGCAGCAAGCGGGGAGGCAATTTCAGCCCCATTATATTTTTTAGCAACTGCAGCTTTGCCAGTTGCAATCGCTTTTTCATATGCACCAGAGTCATTACTAAAATCTTTTCTTTCGATCTTCTTTTTACCGCTTAATATGTCTGCAGCAAACTTAACTGATTTTTCAAGAAAATCTGCAGGCTCATAGACGGCATCTACTACTCCAAGTGAGAGAGCATCTTTAGATTTCATCATAGTATTATTGTTTAACGCATTTGAGATAATTACTTGAACAGCATTTTCTGGTCCAATAATTTTTGGAAGTAATGTTGCGCCGCCCCAACCTGGAACTAGACCTAAAAAGCATTCAGGCAATCCAGTAAAAGCAGTAGAAGCAAGTGTTCGGTAGTGGCAGTTAAGTCCAACCTCAAGGCCTCCACCAAGTGCTAATCCATTTATAAATGCAAAGGTTGGTTTTTTACTCTCATGCAATTTTAGAAAAACATCATGTCCTAAATCGCCAATGGCAATTGCCTGGGACTTATCTGTTAGAAACCCCATTGCAGAAAGATCTGCACCAGCTGCAAAAATAAATGGTTTTCCAGTTACTGCAATTGCTACCGCATTTGATTTCGTGGCTTCATCAATTGCCGATGACAGGGATTGTAATGAAGCTGCGCCAAAGGTATTTGGTCGTGTGTGATCAGATCCATTATCTAACGTAATTAAAGCTAACTCACCATTGTGACCAAATGGTGTTAGTGAAACCATACGCAAGATGGCGTTTGTTACAACCTCATCCGGAGCGCCTACCATTGTTGCTTCAGTCATTATTTACCACCTGTGTAGTTAGGGTTTTCCCAAATTATTGTGCCGCCCATACCAAGACCAATACACATTGTGGTGATTCCATATCGAACTTCTGGGTGATCTTTAAATCCATTTGCAAGGTTAAGAATTAATCTAACACCTGATGAGGCTAATGGGTGACCAACAGCTATTGCACCGCCATAGATATTTACACGTTTATCATCATCGGCTATACCAAAATGGTCTAAGAAAGATAAAACTTGAATTGCAAAAGCTTCATTAACTTCAAACAATCCAATATCTGAAATATCTAAACCAGCTTTTTTTAGCGCTTTAATAGTGCTAGGTACTGGTCCATATCCCATAATCTCTGGCTCAACACCTGCAAATGCAAATGAAACCATTCTTGCTTTAATCGGTAGATTTAATTCTTTTGCCTTACTTTCTGATGCCAAAATTGCAGCTGTTGCACCATCATTTAAGCCAGCAGCATTACCAGCTGTTACTCGGCCAGCTGGGCGAAATGGTGTTTTAAGAGCACCTAATGCCTCAAGAGTTGTTTGAGGTCTTGGCGGTTCATCTACAGTTGCTACACCCCAACCCAATTCAACAGTTCTAGTTGCTACTGGAATCAAATCAGGTTGAATTTTATTTGCGCTATACGCAGCAGCAGTTTTTTGCTGTGAGGCTAAGGCATATTTATCAGCGCGTTCTTTAGTTAAGTGTGGGAATTTGTCATGTAGTCGCTCTGCAGTTGCTCCCATTTGTAATGCATCTGTGTCAACAATTTTTTCAGCTAAATATCTTGGGTTTGGATCCATTCCATCACCCATCGGATGATTTCCCATGTGTTCTACTCCGCCAGCAATTGCTAAATCATATGCACCCATATTTATGCCACCAGCAATTGTGGTTACGGCAGTTAATGCTCCTGCACACCATCGATCAATTGAATATCCTGGAACTGTATTTGGAATGCCAGATAAAATTGAAACTGAGCGACCAATATTCATTCCTTGGTCCCCGGTCTGCGTAGCGGCAGCAATTGCAACATCATCAATTTGATCTAATGGAATATTTGGGTTGCGCTCTAGTAAACCGCGAATACAACGAACCATAATGTCATCTGCTCTAGTTTGGGCATATAAAGATCCAGCCTTGCCAAATGGTGTTCGAACTGCATCAACTAGTACAACATTGGTTTTTGCGGTAGCACTCTTACTCATCTTGGGCCCCTTAGCTCATTAATCCTCACTATAGGGTCAGGTTACTCGCCAGTAGCGAAATTGGGTAGTGGGCACCCTGGCTTATCAGGTTTAGAGATCAGGTGTTGAAACTGATTTAACACTCCAGCACATTCTGACCAATCATCACTTGGGCAAAGGTTTTTACTTTAACTCCTTAGTGCTGGCTTCAGGTAAATCACCTTCATCAGACTCTGCAATTACTAATGGTTCCGTTTGGGCTATAGCTATTTCCATCGGTGAAAGAACCTGTTCAATTTGCCAACTTCTGGCTCCAGATTTAACCAACTCACTCTTTATAAACTCTTGATAATCACTAATATTTTTTGGCGGCTCCTGCCAACATACCTTTCTTATAAATTCAGGTGTAATCAGATTTTCAACTGGAATTTTCAATTGTGCTGAGAGTTCTGCTAATAAAGCTCTAGCATGAGTTAGTCGAGCATAGCCAAGCGGATTTTTCTCTTTCCAAACTCTAATCGGCGGCAAGTTCTGAGAAACCACCTTGTATTCCGGCTGATCATCTGTGGGTGTAGAAAGCGAGTTAGTTAAAGTTTTAAGCCACCGACTAAATGGTGGTGCATCTAATTTAGTTCGCCACCCAATAATTTTTGCAACCTCTTCGAGATTATTTGGACGGCGTAGAGCCAAATCAACTATGGCTTCATCGCCAAGAACTCGCCCTGGTGCAATATCTAATTCGGCGGCCAACTCATTTCTTGATAGCCATAAATCTCGCACAGTTGTTAAGGTTAATCGGTCTCTGACCTTGTGCATACCTGAAGTCCTTCGCCAGCGATCTGGTTTTGGTGCATCGGTAAATTTATAATTGCTATAACTGGATAAAATTGATGAAAAGTCTTGCTTAGCCCAGGTAAGTTTATTCTGATCAATTAATAATTTTTCAACCCCATCTTTAATATCTAAGAGGATATCTACATCAAGTGCTGCGTAAGTTAACCACTCTGCCTTTAATGGTCTAATTGACCAATCAACAGCAGAATGCTCTTTAGCTAACTGAATTTCTAACAAGCTTTCAGCAAGTGAGCCTAGCCCTACTCGATCACAACCAGCAATTCGGGCGCCAAGCTCAGTATCAAATAATAAACTTGGTTTTAATCCCACTCCGATTAAGCACGGTAGATCCTGAGTGCTTGCATGTATTACCCATTCATACTTTGAAAAATTGATGTTAAATTCATTCCACAATCTTGAATTTGCTAATGGAATTGGATCAATCAGGTATAACCCGCCGCCTCTGCGATAGATCTGTATTAAGTAAGCTCTTTGACTGTAGCGATAGCCAGATGCTCTTTCGGCATCGATAGCAATATCACCACTACCTTTTGATAACGCTGAGATAGTTTTTTCAAAATCACTTTCAGTTTCAACAAGTTGGGGCATACCATTTCTAGGAGCTAATAGTGGAGTTGCCATCAATGGTTAAATTTTACGAGAAATTGAAGCTACACCTTCAGGTATTGGCTCTAAGCCTGCTGTCATACCTAATAGTTCTAACCACGCATGCAGATTGTTAACTAATTGTGATTCATTTGTCGGTGTCCAAGATGCTCTAATCTCTATTTCAGAGTTTTCCTCTTTATCTTCTAGCTCTCCAAATGATGCACTAGCAACTCTCGTTACTGTGCCACTGGCGGCAATGTAATCACAATTATATTTCTTTAAGGATTCCATTAGCCAAGCCCAACCAATTTCGGGAAGTAATGGATCTGAAGCCATCTCTAAATCAATAGCTGCTCTAGTAAATGTCACAAATCGCCACTGACCAGACCAGCCCTCTTGACCATCTGGGTCATGTAATAAAACTAATCTACCAGTTGCTGCATCTTCTAAGACATCTGCAGTTAAAGCTAATGTATGAGGTGCAAGTTTTTGTGGAGCAGGAACAACTTCTAAAAGTATTTCAGCCCTTGGCTTTAGCGCTAAAATTGGCGCAACTAATTGTTCAAAGTTTGGCTTCACTACCTAATGATAAATTGATTAGTTGATAACTAAGCGAAGGCGCGAGGAAAGCAAGTGAAGTAATCAGAATTTGCTAGTACTATTACCCGAATGGCGACTTTGCTAGCACTTTTATCCTCAATTCTATGGGGAGCAGCAGATTTTTTTGGGGGAAAGTTATCTAAGAGATATCAAGCTTTGGCTGTAACTGCAGTTTCGCAAGCATTTGGATTAATTACTGGAATTTTAATAATTATTGTGGGCTCTTCCTGGCTCAGTCCAGCTATAGGGTGGGATAACTACTTTATATCCGGTGTACTTGCTGGACTTTTTGGATTTATCGGTTTAATTGCATTTTACTCTGGATTAGCAACTGGTCGAATGGGTGTAGTTTCACCCATTGCAGCATTAAGTGTGCTTATTCCGCTAACAATTGCATTTATCACTGGCGAAAAACCTAATTCAACACAAATAGTTGGAATGAGTATTGCATTACTTGGAGCCGTGTGTGCAAGTGGGCCTGAGGTTAAGGGTGGAGTAACAATTAAGCCAGTAATACTGGCGGTAGTTGCAGCAGTTGGATTTGGATTAGCAGTTACTTTTATCGCAAAGGGATCAAGCTCAAGTGCAATTATGACGATGACAACGATGCGCTTTACTACATTTATCATCGCTATATTTTTGTTTATCAAGTATCGAACATTTGGTGGCTTTACTAAAAAGGATATCCCTTTATTAATTGGAATTGGTGCAGCTGATTTTATTGCCAACTTATTACTTGGAGTAGCAACTACAAAGGGCTTAGTTTCACTTGCTGTGGTATTAGGTTCATTGTTTCCAATCGTTACTGCATTACTGGCATTTAAACTATTACATGAAAGATTACATAAAGTTCAATACCTAGGTATTACTTTTGCAATTATTGGCGTTGCTGTAATCTCATTAGGATAACTTTTCGTAATAGCGAAACTCATAATCTTTTTTTGTTTCATTTCTAACTAATCTAAAATCTTTAGTTAATTCATCAATATCAACTTTATTCTCACCTTTTTTGTTAAGACTTACAGTTAGGTATAGATAATCAACTAGTGATTGGGTGATCATTTCCAGTAGTAATTTTGGCCCTGCCTCAACTAATAGCTTTATAGGTAATGCGCTAGAACTTTCGAACTTGTTTCCAACCTCTTCTAATAACTGTTTTGGAGTTAATTGAAACTGCTTTGCCAATTGATTTTTTGGCTGTAACTTAACTTTAGAGTGAGTCAGAATATATAGGGGGATGGGGGTGCGTTTATATGGCTCCCGCCTTGCAGTATTGCCACCAATTAGGATCAGGTCTGACTCACCTCTTAGCTGGTGAAATCGCTGCCGATCTTCATCGTTAGATAAGCCAATAGAGGAGCCATTGGCTGTGGTTGAGCCATCTACACCCACAATTAGGTTGGCGCTAACTACCACTTGCTTCATAGGTTAAGGCTACTGAGTGTCAGTGGGTAGGGCTAACCTTTTATTATGATAATAAATTGTGATAGTTGCATAATGCGCAATATTGCTTGCAATGATTGCGTTGTCTCCGTACTACTTAACATAAAGCCATTACCTGGCAAAAATGCAGAGTTTTCTGACCAAGATGAAGTGGCGATAAACCACCTAGCCACAGCAGGTTTAGTTCCACCCCTTCGCTATCAACGAGATCGAGCTGGTGATAATAAACTCAGAAAACTAGGGTAAATCCAAATAAAAAGGGAAAAATTTAGATAATTCTCAGCACATTACGCATGGCTTGGGTTGAGTTACTAAGGAGCAACTGGTTAGCCTTTCCAAATGAGAACCCAGTTCCGAGTGTTTTTGGCCTTACTAGTTGCCGCTGGAGTTCTGTTTCCAATACCAGCAAATGCAGCACCATCGCTGCTTGAGGTTCAGGCAAGGGTAAGAGATCTTGAGGAACAGGCAACGACAGCGGCTGAAGGTGCTCAAGAAGCCAAAGTTCAATTATCTAAATTAACAAAAACACTGGACTCAGTTCAGCAAAAAGCTAGCCAGCAAGGTGAATCAGTCAAGCAGATGAATAAGGTTATTGGATCGATTGCTGCTGATCAGTATAAAGCCGGACCATTAAGTCAATCTTTGGAGCTGTTATTTTCAACTGATCCACAATTGTATTTATCCTCTGCTGGCTCCCTTGAAGCCATTACTCGAAAGAAAAGTGAGGATTTAAAGAAATTTTCAGTTGCAACACAAAGATTAAATGCCACCACCTTTACCGTCAGCGATAAATTAGCTTTAGTTAAAGCCGCTGAAGCTAAGTTTAAAAAACAACTTGCGCTCGCTAATTCAAAACTAGCTGAAGCAGAAAAACTATTAGCTAAATTAACTGCTGCAGAACGCGAACGCCTTGCAAAACTAAATGAGGATCAAGAAAACACCGATCTAAGAAATTCTCGTGCTGAAAGTAGTAAGTATGCTGGATTCTCCGGTAGATCAGGTATTGCAATCAAGTATGCACTCGAGCAACTCGGTGATAAATATGTCTTTGGGGCAGCAGGGATGACAACTTGGGATTGCTCTGGCTTAACTATGCGGGCGTTTAAAGCTGCCGGCGTATCTTTACCTCATTCTTCAAGGGCGCAGTATCGGTATGGTAAAGCTATTCCCAAGAATCAATTACAACCAGGAGATCTAATATTTTTTGGAAAACCAATTTCACATGTGGCAATATATTTAGGTCCTGATCGAATGCTGCACGCTCCCCGCAAAGGAAGTCAGGTTAAGATAGCAAATATGAATATGGGTAGGAAGCCGTATATCGGAGCACGCCGTTTATAGCCAAGAAAAAATACTTTTAGTAACAAATGATTTAGGGCCAAGAGCAGGTGGCATTGAAACATTTATTCTAGGTTTGATTGAGGGTTTACCAAAAAACTCCTTAACTATTTACACCTCTACTCAACCAGGATTTAAAGAGTTTGATCAGCAATTACTTGATAAATACGGGGTAATAGTCATTAGAGATCGTGCAAAAGTATTACTGCCAACCCCACGCATTAATAGAAGCGCTGCGAGGATACTTAAAGAGAACAACATAAGCAGAGTTTGGTTTGGCGCAGCAGCACCATTAGCGCTTATGTCAAATGGATTACGCGCAGCTGGTGCTAAACATATTGTTGCATTAACTCATGGTCATGAGCTTTGGTGGGCTAAGATATTTTTATTTAAGAGTTTAATGAGAAAAATAGTTAGTGATGTGGACTATTTAGGATACTTGGGTAATTATACGAAAAGTGTGTTAACTAAAATTGGCGATCAAAGTAAATTTGTCCAAATAGCACCCGGTATTGATACTTCCTACTTCACGCCCCGAGCAATTAATAAAGAGCTTGTTTTAAAACATAGGTTAGAGGGAAGAAGGGTTGTAGTTTGTGTTGGCCGACTAGTTCATCGTAAGGGTCAGGATCAACTCATTGAAGCTATGCCTGAAGTTTTAATGAAATTTCCAGATGCTGTTCTGCTTTTTGTTGGAGATGGTCCAATTAAAGGAATGTTGAAAAACTCTGCTAGACAACTGGGCGTAAGTAATCACATTGCATTTGCTGGCAAAGTTTCACACAGCTCTTTACCGGAGTACATCTGTCTTGGTGAAATTTTTGCTATGCCTGTGAGATCAAGATTTTTTGGATTAGAAGTTGAAGGACTCGGAATTGTTTACCTTGAGGCAAGTGCTTGTGGGCTACCGATCATCGCTGGAAACTCAGGCGGTGCACCCGATGCGGTTGTTCCAAATGTAACTGGCTTAGTAGTCAATGGCACCAATAAGAGTGAAATTGCAGATGCAATATGTAGATTACTTAAGGATCCAGTAGCTGCTAAACAAATGGGACAAGCTGGTCGGGGATGGGTCATCGAGAACTGGAAAAATTCCCACTGGTCTAATAAATTTAATGAATTACTTTTTAGGAATTAAATTTTCAGAAATAGCAATACTGACTGCTTGAGCCCTGTTTGAAGCACCAAGCTTTCTATAGATCGAAGCAAGATGAGTTTTAATAGTTGCCTCAGTTAAGAAAAGTACGCTGCCAAGTGCTGCGGCTGTAGCACCAGATGGCAAAAGTGAAAGCACCTGTATTTCACGCTCAGTTAGCTGAAAATCTTTTTTCGGGCTTTGTGCCTTAAACTCACCTACTTTTACAAAATTTTGATCACTACTTGATATCGATTGAATAACTTCAATCAAATTCTCTATTGGGGCACCTTTTGTAACATACGCACAGGCACCTGCTGCTTTTGCAGAATTTAGCGTTTCAAGATCATCTTGAATTGTTAATACAATAAATTTACAATCAACTTTTGCTGAAATTGATGTTCTGATCAGGTCAATTCCACTATTTGCACCTAAGTTAACATCAACAATACATACCTGAGGTTTAGTGGAGTTAATTACTGCCAAGCCTTCAGCAACTGATGCGGCTTCACCCACAACTTTTAAACCGCTGGCAGAAAGTGCATTGATAAGCCCACTTCTTATAAGTGGATGGTCATCAACTAAAACAATCTTCACTAGCTCAAGGTAATTTCAACTTTTGTTCCTGATAATTCTGAAGTTATATCTATCTTGGCATCTATTAGTTCTAATCGTTCCTTTACCCCAGTAAGACCGTATGAGTCATCCTTGTTGGTTAGGCCACCTAAGCCATTATCTTTTATAACTATTTTTCCAGGCATTAAATCTATTTGGATTAGATAACAATTAGAGTGGCGCTTTGCGTTGATTATCAACTCTCTGATTACTCGAATAATCTCAAATTTACTTGAAGAATCTATATCCATTTGGCCATCGACCTCTAGAGTAATTGATGAGTTGAATAAAACAGTCTCAGCCTGTTCTGTAATAATCTGATTAGTACTTTTAATTGACTCATGACGCAGCTCAAAAATTTCATCTCTAACCTGATTAATCAACCCGCTCAATGAAAAGCGGATATCGCGAATAACCCTACGGTTTTTGTTATCTAAAGTTGGATCGCCGACTAATTGATCTAGTTGATAACCAACTGAGGCTAACTCTTGCGCCAATCCATCATGAAGCTCTCGGGCTAGCCGAGATCGTTCAGAATTAGGCGAAGAGTTCATCAATCTCGCGAGCAAACTGCTGCGAAACTACATGTCGCTTTACTGAAAGCTTAGCTGTTAACTGTCCACCAGGAATTGTGAAATCGACTGGAAGAATAATGAATTTTCTAATTGATTCAGCGCGGCTGACAGCCTTATTTGTTTCATCAACTGCAGTTTGAATGACATCAATTAAGGTTGGGTCTTTAGCTAGCTCTGCAATGCTTGCATTTTCTTTCTTATTTGCCACAGCCCATGGCTTAATTGAATCTGGATCAATAGTAATTAAGGCAGCAATAAATGGTTTGTTGTCACCTACGACCATGCACTGGCTAATTAGTGGATGAGAGCGAAGTCGATCTTCTAGAACTGCAGGGGCAACATTCTTACCACCAGCAGTAACAATTAACTCTTTCTTTCTACCAGTAATTGATAAGTAACCTTCATCATCTAACTGACCTAAGTCACCTGATTTAAAGAATCCATCAGAGGTAAAAACTTCAGCATTTGCAGCATCATTTTGCCAGTACCCATTCATAACAATTTGGCCCTTGATTAGTACTTCACCATCTTCAGCAATTTTTACTGTTGTACCTGGAATTGGCTTACCTACTGACCCAACTTTATGTGATTTAGTAAGGTTTAGCGTTGCACCTGCAGTTGTCTCAGTAAGACCATAGCCTTCCAAAACTCTAACACCAGCACCACGATAGAAGTGTCCAAGTCGAGAGCCTAGTGGGGCACCTCCAGAGATAGCAGCTTCAACTCTGCCACCAAGACCGGTACGAATCTTTGAGTAAACCAACTTATCAAATAATCCATGTTGTAGTTTAAGTAACGGTGAAAACTTTTTGCTATCAAGTGACTGGCTGTAAGCAATTGCAACCTCTGCAGCTTTATGAAATATTTTTCCTTTTCCGGCAGCTTGAGCTTTTGCCTCAGCTCCGTTGTAAATCTTTTCAAATATTCTAGGTACTGCCAAAACAAATGTTGGCTTGAACGAAGCAAGATCTGCTGGTAATTTTGTTAGATCACTACAGTGAGCAAGGTGTAATCCAGCAGTAATTGAACCAATTTGCACCATTCGACCAAAAACGTGAGCGACTGGTAAAAATAGAAGTGTAGAGCCACCAGGTTTTAGAAATAGGTCGCTGGCTCCACTCACAACATTTCCGCACTCAGAAAGAAAGTTCCCATGGGTTAACTGCACACCCTTTGGTTTTCCAGTTGTACCGGAGGTATAAATCAATGTTGCCAAAGTTTCTGGCTTTAATGCCTCTCTTCGCTTAGAAATTTCGTCATCGCTAACTGACTTTCCACTTGCGCTTAATGTTGAAAGCAAATTATCAGTTATATTCCACACATTTTTACAAACTGCAGGCAAAACTGGCTTAACTAATTCAACCAATGCTGGAGTTTCAACAATTATTGCAACAGCAGAAGAGTCAGTCAGAATCCATTCAACCTGTTCAGCACTAGATGTTTCATAAATTGGGACAGAAACAGCTCCTGCATACCAAATTGCAAAATCTAAAACAGTCCATTCATATCTAGTTTTTGCCATAATTCCAACGCGATCGCCAACATTAATACCGGCAGCAATTAAGCCCTTGGCTACAGATTTAATCTCTGCTTCATACTCTTGAGCGGTAACTGGTTGCCAACCATCACCTAGAGGGCGTGAGACTAAGACACGCTTAGGCTCTTTAGCGGCTCGATCCGCTATTAGATTTGTTAAATTTCCAGAGGTTGCAGCAGGGACTAGAGCAGGAACGGTTGTTTGATTCATGAGCACACGCTACCTGTTTACAGGGCATTTTTACTAGCCCCTAGCCAGGCTTTTTCTTAATGTTAAAAGTCGGGATTACTTAGCGGTAGCCTTACGCCATGTCTAATCCAACTACTTCTACTATTTCGATCTCAGCAACCGCAGATGATGTTAGAGCGGTTCTATTTGATATTGCCAATTACCCTAGCTGGTCAACCTCCTTTAAAGCAGCAACTGTGATTTCATCTGATGCGCAAGGTCGGCCTACTCAGGTAAAACTCAGCGTTGATGCTGGAGCTTTAAAAGACAAACCAACTTTAAATTACGATTGGTCGGCATATCCGGATCGTGTTGATTTCTCACTTGAAGATGCCGATTTGTTAACTGAAATGACAGGTGCCTTCATTATTACAGATAACAACGATGAAACTGAGGTTACATTTGAAATGACGGTAGCGCTGTCGATGCCAGTTCCAGAAATGATGCGCACTAAGGCTGAGAAGTCAACCATTGACTTAGCATTAAAACAGTTGAAGGAAAAGCTAGAAAATTAATAAAGCGTGAAAATTTCTAGTTCAGCCTTAACAATCGGTGTTGATATTGGTGGGACGAAGGTTTCTGCTGGAGTGGTTGATTCAGATGGAAATATAATTTCATCTAATAGAAGTTCAACTCCAGTATCAGGCGGTGTTGAGTTAATAGCCACAATTACTGACTTAATTAAATCATTTCAATCACAATATGAAATTGCAGGAATTGGTATAAGCGTTGCTGCCCTAATCTCAGCAGATCAGGGCACGATTGTAGGTGCACCAAATATCGCAAACTTAAGCAAATTAAGCTTTGTAGAAGAATTAAAAAAATCATTCAATTTGCCAGTAGTTGCTGAAAACGATGCGAATTCAGCTATGTGGGCAGAGTATAAATTTGGTAATGCAAAAAATCTTAACCCAGTGATGTTCTTCATAATTGGAACTGGCATGGGTGGGGGATTAGTAATTGATGGAAAACTATTTAAAGGTGCAAATGGCATTGGCGCAGAGTTTGGCCACATGATTGTGCAACCAAATGGAATTAAATGTGGTTGTGGAGCAAATGGTTGTATTGAGCAGTATGCATCCGGAAGTGCGCTTATGCGTTATGCCAAAGAGGAGATGAAAGCAGATCCGATTAAGGCTAAAGAGCTATTGAAGTATTCAGATGCATCTGGCGATATATCTGGTGCAACTTTAACTGCGGCAGCAAAGCAAGGAAATGAGATCGCATTATCAGCATTTAATAAGCTGGCTGATTGGCTTGGCTCAGCAAGCGCTTCCTACACTCTTTTATTAGATCCACAAGCAATCGTAATTGGCGGCGGCGTAGTAGAGGCTGGTGAACTGTTTCTAAATCCGGTCAGATTAGCTATGGAAAAATATATGCCTTTTGCTGGAACGCATTCACTACCAAAAATTGTTGCAGCTAAGTATGGCAATGATGCTGGATTAATTGGTGCTGCAGATTTAGTTAGAGGCTAGTGCCATCGTCAAATTTGTCTTCAGACCTAGCTGTACGCCAGATAATTGTTGCAACCGATCCTAAAAAACCTAGAACCGCTGGCCAGCTACCAAATATTTCAAAATCTGAAATTAGGTACATAGCAAAATATGCACCGCTGGCTACAAGTAATGAAATTGATAATCTCTGAGCTGAGTCTAATTTAATTGGCTTTGGGTTTGGTGGGATGAAGCTTTCTGCTACCCCTATCTGATCTAATTGATCTAGGTATGAGGTAGGGGCTGATTGGTCTAGTGAAAGGTCTGAAATTATTGAATCAAACTCAGCATCTACAAGATCACTTTCATCAAAATCTGGACTTCGCTTTAGCGCACCAGCTAGTACATCCTCAATAAATATCTTGCTTTCGATATTCAATCTATCTAAGTCATAATCTAGAGGTACATTATGAAAAGATTTTTCAAAAACTACCTCTCTAATATTAGTAGATGAAACATAATCAATAATTGTTGAAGAGTTTTTTGGATCAACAGCATGATCATTAATTGAATATGCAACTAGCATTGGCAAATCAACTAGATATAAATCCTTTTCAACAATTGCCCAAAGTTTTCGAAGTGAATCTAGAGCCTTTAACGGTGTGCGGCCATAGCTATGTTTTAGTGGGTTTGATTTAGCAATATCGGTGGGCCCTTTTTTGATTGAGGGAATTATAAATTTCAATAGGGGAGTAAGTTTTAAAATTAGCCTTCGATCATGCACTGATGGGTTAAGTAGAATTAAACCTTCAATCTCACTTCCTCTTATCTGAGCTAACTTAAGAGCTAAGGCGCCACCCATCGAAAAACCGGCGATGAAAATTCGATTACATTTACCTTGTAATTCTAAAAAAGATTCTTCAACTTCCTTATACCAATCCTGCCAAGTACTTTCATTCATTTGTTGCCATGTACTTCCATGACCGGGTAAACATGGAGTGCTAACTGTGTATCCCTGTTGATTTAAAAATTCTGCCCAAGGCTTGACTGATACTGGCGATCCGGTAAAGCCATGAATTACTAATATGCCAATTTTTCCCCCAGGTAGGGTAAATCCGGCCGAGTTTGGAATTGAATTCACGCTCAGATGGTGTCATAGATTGGCTGAGCCACTAAATTAGACCCGTGCCATACAACATATTGAAATCCTTTTTGATCCCACTTTTGATGTTTATTTTCAGGCCAAAGGTAACGGGATTACGGCATGTGCCAAGTAATGGTCCAGTAATCATTGCTTCAAATCATCTCTCATTTAGCGATTCAATTTTTATGCCGCTTGTAGTCTCAAGAAGGGTTACCTTTCTAGCAAAGAGCGAGTACTTCACTTCTCCTGGTATTAAAGGTTTAATTAAAAAGTTAACCTTTATCACCTTAGGACAGGTGCCAGTCGACCGATCTGGCGGAAAGCGAAGTGAGGCTGCCCTGTTAACCGGATTGCGTCTACTTAGAGAGAATCAATGCTTAGGCATCTATCCAGAGGGAACTAGATCTCCAGATGGCCGTCTTTATAAAGGCAGAACCGGAATTGCCAGAATGGCAATTGAGTCAGCAGCTCCAGTAATACCAGTAGCAATGTTTAATACCGCTGAAATTCAACCAACTGGTCAAGTAGTGCCAAAGGTAAGGCGAGTTGAGATGGTATTTGGTGAACCGATGTATTTCAGTGGAGATTCAAGTGACCAAGCAGTTTTAAGAGATGTTACAAATCAGATTATGGAAAAAATCGCTGAGCTTTCAAAGCAAGAGTATGTTCCAAATATGTATGCCTCAGAGGCGAAAGATGCGATAAAAAAGAGTCAAGAGGATGAAGATCAGATTGAGTCTGACGAAGAGTAGGTTACTGAGCTCCAATAAACTCTCGGCGCGAAGTTAAGTAATTACACATATCGCAATTATCTTTGGCAGCTGGCATTTGACCACTAACTAAAGTTATAAAATCAGTTAACCTGGTAGCAAGTGCGGCTGGATTTCGTTCAATAGGTCGCCATGTATGTTTTAACTTCAAGCCAAAACCTTTATTAACATCACCTGCTGGTTCTAGTAAAGACCAAACTAATAGACCCATTAGTGAGACTTTTTTAGCCTCTCCAGTTGCCGGATTTTCTAATGCAAACGCATATGCCTCTAATTGCGGCTGATATAGATCAGTTTTATCAGAATCTTTTGCCTGAAACTTACAATCAATAATGCCAAATGTGCCATCAGCAAACTCAATGAGAAGGTCATACTTACCACGAATAGCATATTTTGTTGGACTGGAATTCACATTTATTAATGATGACTTTACCCAACCGCCAAGATCGGCAACTTTTCCTTCTGGTAGAACTGGGGCGATATCAGCAGTAGTTTTTTTTGCAAAGTAGTTTTCTTGCATATTTGCAAGATCGCCAACTAATGGCATAAATCCTGGCGTGCGTAATCCATGGTTGTAATTAAGCCATAAACAACGATGACAACTTCCCCAAGAAAAAGTTAAATCAGAGGGTGAGATAAATTCTCTAGCATTCCCAACTGCATTTGATGAGGCCATTTCTACTCTTTTCTGCGCATACACTCATTGGCATGCCCTAATTTAGTTTTCCTAAGTAGGTTAAGTCTGCCCCTTATCACTGACATTCAAGGTTAGCGACATGGCAGTAAAAAGTAAGTATTTATTAAGCTAGCACCGCTGCAAGTATGGTGAAAAAGCCAAGACCAATCATCACTATTCCGCCAGTTAGGCGCATAAAAATTAACCGCTTAACATCACCAGAGAGCCATTGGCGGACAGTGCCAGCTAGTAAGCCGTATGTACCATCTGAGATTAGAGCAACAATGGCAAATATTGCCCCCATTAGCAGTAACTGTGCAGTTACATTACTTTTTTGCTGATCGATAAATTGTGGCAAAATCGCAGCAAAGAAGACCACTGATTTTGGGTTAAGCACCCCAACCCAAAAGCCATTTCTAACTGATGTAAAAAAAGATGGTTTAGATCCAGAACTCTTTTGCATATCCTGTGCATCAACTTTACTAGCAGCTATTGCGGCGTAGCCCAAGTAAATTAGGTAAGCACCTCCTGCCCACTGGATTACATTGTATAAAAGCTGAGATCTTTGTAGTACTGGGCCAAGACCGACAGCAACAAACACCGAGACTAGAAACATTCCAAATGCATTACCAATAACGGTAGCAATCGCTGCCAACCTGCCCCAGGCTATTGCTCGCGCAATTGTAAACAGCACTGAAGGTCCTGGAGCCAAAATAATTAACACAGTGGCAATTAAATACTCCCATAGCCGACTAGGAATTGCGTTTTGGATAAACATGCCATAATCCTATAGCTATAGCGATATCAAAATATAATAAGGCAGAATATAGATATATTTTACTTACTACGCCCTATTTATAAGGCGTAGTAATGCAGTTATTCAAGAATTGTCGTAAGGAAATTATGAAGCTAATCAATATGCTGGGAACAAATTTTTTCACCATTTGGTCCAACAGTTAAGTGCTTACAGGAGATTCCCAATTTATCAAAAGCTTTATCGCCAAAGTGTGATCTATACGCCAGTGCAAGTAAAACTCTGACATTTACATCTCCAGTTGATTTAATTGAGAATGCATGAGCGGAACGTGAAACTGTATTTTCAACGACTTTTTCGGTGTGAGCCGTCTGTTTTGCAATAGCGGCATTGGTCATACCTTCACAAAGGTGTTCGCAAACTAAGTGTTCAAAAGGTGTTAGTTCCCTAACTAAAATATTAAATTCCAATGGATTCTCCAATTCCAAGGCTTATTGTGCTCCTTTAAAGTGATCTATTCCAACTTGTGAAAAAAACGGCGAGTATGCCTATTATTAGCAGGTGAATTCAGTACTAGACCAGATCGATGGCGCAGTTTTGCGCCTGACACTAAACAGGCCAGAGAAGAAAAATGCTATTACTCAAGATATGTATCAAACTCTGGCAGATAAGTTAAATCAAGCAGCAGGGGATTTTGCAATTCGCGCTGTTGTAATTGATTCAAATGGTGATTCATTTACGGCTGGTAATGACATAAATGATTTTGCAAATAATCCACAAATGCATGAGGGCTCACCTGTATTTAATTTTCTATTCGCAATTCATAATTTCCCTAAGCCTTTAATTGCTGCGGTAAAGGGAAGAGCTGTTGGTATTGGAACTACGATGCTATTGCATTGTGATTATGTAACAGCAAACCCAGATACTAAATTTTCGATGCCCTTTGTTTCACTTGGCTTAGTAGCAGAGGGTGGCTCTAGTTACCTTTTTCCTAGATTAGTAGGTCATGCAAAGGCTAGTGAAATTTTTCTAACAGGCCGCACTTTCTCAGCCGATGAAGCATTGCAGATGGGTGTAATAAATAGAGTTGGTAGCGACGAATTAAAGCTTGCAATGGAGTTTGCCTTAGAAGTTGCAGAGCAGCCACCTAATGCAGTTATTAATACAAAGGCTTTGCTAAAAAGTTCAGCACATGAGGCTTTGAATCAAGTTATGTTAGCTGAAGGCGAGTTGTTTAAAATGGCAACCGAATCAGATGAGGCACAGATGGCATTTATGAATTTCTTAGCCAAGAAGAGCAAGGTTAAGTAATGTCATTATCGGGCAAAAGAATCTTTATAACTGGTGGCTCTAGGGGGATAGGGCTTGCAATTGCATTACGGGCAGCACAAGATGGTGCATCAGTTGCTATTGCTGCAAAGACTGCTGATCCACATCCAAAACTTCCTGGAACTATTTTTACAGCCGCAAAGCAGATCGAAGAAGCTGGTGGTAAAGCGCTTGCTATTCAATGCGATATTAGGGATGAGAATCAAATTTTGGCTGCAGTTGAGAAAGCAGCTACTGAGTTTGGCGGTTTAGATATTGTTATCAATAATGCTTCGGCAATTAATTTAACTAATACCGAAAACACGCCAGCTAAAAAATTTGATCTAATGATGGGCGTTAACACTCGCGGAACTTTTTTAACATCACAAGCGGCTCTTGCGTATTTGAAGAAAAGTTCGCAAGAAGGTCGTAATCCACATATTTTGATGTTATCGCCACCCCTTTCAATGAAGGGGAAATGGTTTAAGCCTCATCTTGCTTACACAATGGCAAAGTATGGAATGAGTATGTGCGTCTTGGGTTTAGCTGATGAGTTAAAGCGTGATGGCATTGGAGTAAACGCACTTTGGCCACGGACTGCAATAGACACAGCAGCGCTAGCAATGATTCCAGGAATTGATGTTGCCTTTTGCCGCACTCCAGAAATTATCTCTGACTCTGCTCATATCATTTTAAATCGCCCCGGCAAGGAGTGCTCTGGAAACTTCTTTATTGATGATGAAGTGCTAGCTAGTGAAGGTATAACAGATCTTGATAAGTATGCAGTAGTTCCAGGAACTAAAGAGTTTATAAACGATTTATACGTAGATTAAATTGAAAAGCCAGCAGGTAGCTCTAACCTATGCTTTTTAAGTAACTCTTCATTTTTTAAAATATCTTTGGTCTTACCATCTGCTGCAATAATTCCACCTGAAAGTATCAATGATCGTTCGCATATTTCATATGCGTAGGGAAGATCATGAGTAACCATAATAATTGTGATATCAAGCGAACGAAGAATTTCAGCTAACTCTCTTCTGCTGGCTGGATCTAAGTTAGAAGATGGCTCATCTAATACCAATATTTCAGGCTTCATCGCTAAAACTGTTGCAACTGCAACTCTTCTACGCTGACCAAATGAAAGATGATGCGGTGGTCGATCTTTATACTCGAGCATTCCAACCATCGATAAAGCTTGGGTAATAACTTCATCTAATTCAGCATCGCGTAATCCCATGTTGTAAGGACCAAATGCCACATCTTGACCAACTGTAGGCATAAAGAGTTGATCATCTGGATCTTGAAAGACAATTCCAACCTTTGATCGAATCTGTTTTAAACCCTCTTTATCTTTAGAATCAACTAGTTTTCCAGCTACAAATACTTTGCCATGCAAAGTGCTCAATATGCCATTTAAATGCATTACTAATGTTGTTTTACCTGCACCATTTGGCCCTAATAAGGCAACTCGTTCACCCTTGCTTATCTTTAAATTAACACCAAAAAGTGCTTGATTACCATCTGGATATGCAAAAGCTAAATCTTCAATTAGTAAACTTAAATTTTCATTACTCATGAATTTATTCCAACTGTAATGTTATTAAAAGCACGAATAAGGCAAGTAGCGGAATACAAAGTGAAATGAGCCAATACTTTCTATCATTATTAATTTTTTCATCCTTCGGCAACTCACCATCAAATCCTCTTGCAAGCATCGCTAAGTGAACGCGCTCACCTCTTTCATATGATCTAATAAAGAGAGCACCAGCTGCAGTTGCTAGTACTGGCCAATGTTTAATTCCGGTTGCCTCAAAGCCTCTAGATTGACGTGCTACTGCCATTCTTTGCATCTCATCATTAACTACATTTACATAGCGCAGCATAAATGAGGCAATTTGCACCATTGGGGTTGGCAACCTCAATACCTCTAACCCTCGAAGAATTTCACGTGCAGTTGTCGTAGCCGAAAGGTTTATTGCCACTAAAATTCCAATCGTTCCTTTAGTTACAATGCTCGCACCAGCTAGTAAGCCATCTCGATAAAGCTCAAGGGATCCAATCTGAAACCTCTCACCGCTTCCAAAAAATGGCATGAGTAAGGCAAAGAAAATAAATGGAACCTCAATTAAAGATCTCTTAGCCACAGTTAATAGGGGCAGTTGGGCAATTTTTATCACGATAAAAATGATCAAAAAGTAGGCAATAAATGCCTGCCAATTTGTGATGTTAGTTGAGACAGCGGTAATTATAAAAAGCAGTCCTGCAACAATCTTTATATGAGAAGGGATATCGTGAATAATTGAATGACGGTGAATGTATAGACGCTCACCAACATCATGACCATGGTGATGACCAGATGATTTTTCTGGGGCTAAATTAACGATTTTTGGTTTCCGGCTTTTTCCTAGTCAACATAAACAAGCCAAAACCCACAACACTAGTAACTAATACGCCTATTACTCCAGAAGCACCAACAGATAATCTCTCATTATCTACTCCAGCTAATCCGTAATCAGCTAAAGCTGAATCTGCTAATGAGTGATCTTTTGCAGTTTCAATAAATCCAATATCTTCAGCGACCTTCTCTAAACCATCAGGAGATGAAGATGCATAAAATGAGGCACCGCCTGCAAGTAGGGCGCTAACAATGATTGCACTGGCAAAAAATTTTTTATTTGAAAGTGCCATTTTATGATCGAATCTCTAGGGTAGTGTTTTTCTTATCCCAGCCATAAACTAAGTCTGACCTACTTGCCAATACAGCGCTAACAGTTAAGGCAGTAATGATTCCTTCTCCGATACCAATGATGATATGTGTTCCAACCATCGCACTTAACACCGCGCTAACAGAAAAAGTTCCTGTAGCTCCAATTGCATACTGAAGCACAAAGCCAAGAGCTGCTGCTGGAACTGAGAGGAGGGCGGCAACAAAAGATGCTGCAACTAGTGAAGTTTTTGTTTTTGGTAGCAACTTTTTAAGCAATAGAAAAACTGCAAAACTTATCCAAACGCTAATAACTCCCATATTGAAAATACTTAAACCTAAAGCGGTTAAGCCACCATCTGCAAACAAGAGCGCTTGAACAATTAATACAACTGTTAGTGCCAATGTTGCGGCGTATGGACCAACTAGGACCATTGCTAGTGCAGCACCAATTAAGTGACCACTAGTTCCAGCTGCCACTGGAAAGTTGAGCATCTGAACGGCAAAGATGAATGTTGCAGTTAGACCAGCTAATGGAGCGCTTTGGTCATTTAATTGATTCCTGGCTCCCTTTACCGCCCCACTCACAGCAAGTGCTGAGGCCGCGACAAAGGCGGTTGAGGTTGGGATATCTATAAATCCATCAGGAATATGCATGAACATAGGTTATTGCAAACGATTCGCATCTGCAAGAGGCGAAGGGGTTAATTGGTAAGGTGTTGGTATGAGGTTAACCACCAAAAGGCTATTTTCAACCTTAGTTATCGCAGCACTCGGATTAGCCCTGCCTATGCCGAGCTCCTTCTCACATACCAAGATAGTAGGTGCAAACCCAGCTGCCGGCTCTGTGATTACTCAATGGCCAGAGCGAATAAGTATTGAGTTCGATGAAGATTTGATAAATATAGGGGATGAGAAAACAAATTTTATTGTTGTAAATAACGCAGTTGGTGACCAAGTTAGCAATAATGATGAAACAATTGAATCAAATTTAGCCACTGTTTCACTTTCACCAAATGAAGTAGAGGGGCCCGTATTAGTCTTCTATCGCGTTATTTCAGCAGATGGTCACCCAGTAGAGGGTGAGTTTACATTTACCTTTGGGCAGGATCAGCCAGTTACGCAGGTAGAAATTACAGAAACTAGCAGTTCTTATCCGATAAGTATTTACATCGCATCAGCTGTATTTATCTCATCTGGTATATTTTTTGCAATCTACTCATACCGGCGCCGAAACAGAGGTTAATAAAAAAAGCCCTAGTTACTAACTAGGGCTTTTTTATAGTTTTTATAAGTCGTAGTACAACTCAAACTCAGCTGGATGTGGACGCAATCTCACATAATCAACCTCTTGCTTGCGCTTAAAGTCAATCCAGGTATCAATAAGATCCTTGGTAAATACGCCACCACGAGTTAAGAACTCATTATCTTTTTTAAGATTATCTAGCACCGCATCTAATGATCCAGGAACCTGAGGAATTGCCGCTGCCTCTGCGCCCTCTAACTCGTATAGATCCTTATCAACTGGCTTTGGTGGTTCGATCTTATTCTGAATTCCATCTATTCCAGCCATCAACATTGCAGCAAATGCTAAGTATGGATTTGATGATGGATCTGGGCAACGGAATTCAATTCGCTTTGCCTTTGGATTTGATCCAGTAATTGGAATTCGAATACAAGCAGATCGGTTTCTAGCTGAGTAGACCAGATTTACTGGAGCTTCATAGCCAGGGACTAATCGCTTATATGAGTTAACAGTTGGATTGGTAAATGCCAACAAAGATGGCGCATGCTTTAGCAAGCCACCGATATACCAGCGTGCTGTGTCAGATAGATCGCCATAGCCATCGCCCCAGAACAACGGTTTTCCATCTTTCCAAAGTGATTGATGAACATGCATTCCAGATCCGTTATCACCAAATAATGGCTTAGGCATAAATGTTGCAGTCTTACCTGCAGCCCATGCTGTGTTCTTAATAATGTATTTAAACTTCATCAACTCATCACCGGCTGTGAGAATGTCGCTGAAGCGATAATTAATTTCCATTTGCCCAGCAGTTCCAACCTCATGATGAGCTCGCTCGACAAGTAGTCCTACTTTGCCAAGATTCATCACCATTTCATCACGCAGATCTGCAAATTGATCTGTTGGTGAAACAGGGAAGTAACCACCCTTAATTCTGGTGCGATACCCGCGGTTTGGAGTGCCGTCAGCATCCTCTTCAATTCCAGTATTCCAAGCACCTTCATAAGATTCAATATGATGAAAAGCTTGATTCATTCCAGTTAAGAATCGAATTCGATCAAAAACATAGAACTCAGCCTCTGGTGCAAAGAAAGCAGTATCTGCAATTCCAGTAGAGCGCATAAATTCAACAGCTTTGGCCACAATGCCACGTGGATCTCGGGAGTAGGCAGAGTTATCACTTGGATTATGAACGGAGAAAATGATTATTAATGTTTTCTCTTTACGGAATGGATCTATGTATGCAGATGATGGAACCGGTAACAGTTTCATATCTGATTCATGAATTGATTGGAATCCTCTAATCGAAGAACCATCAAACATAAGTCCATCTGTAAACACGCTCTCATCAAATGATTCAACTGGCACATTGAAATGATGTTGAATACCGGGTAGATCAATAAATCTTACGTCAATCAGCTTTACATCATTTTTCTTGATGTAATCGAAGATCTCGGACGAATTCTTAAACATCTCTTCTCCTAATAATTTATGCTGAAAGTAGGGCTACGTTGCACCGCTTCCGATGGGTAAAACTTAGTAGAAAATAGTGAAAAAGCAGTAAAGCCCGTGTTACATCTATGTTTCCAAAGCAGCCAAACCGATAGGGTTAAGCGCATGAATTGGCAAGATAGGCCCGGATTGCTACCTAGCGCCTTTCTAGGCCGTCGCGTCATAGCTTTATTGATCGATTGGACCATGTCACGGCTAATCGCAAGTTTAATTGGACCGTATTTGGCTATTCAAACCGATTTTAATACCTTATTAATTTTTTACTTCGAAGTCACAGGATTAACAATTTTATTTCAATCATCTGCTGGTCAGCGGATAATGGCGATAAAAGTAGTAAGTTATCCAGAGCAGTTAAGAGTTCCAGCCAAGAAAATTGCGCTTAGAACATTACTGATTTGCCTTGTGATACCAGCAGTTTTTACTAAGGATGGAAGATCCTTTCACGATTTACTTACAAACACTCAAACCGTTCGAGAGCTTTACTAAAACTACCTTTTAGGCATTCTTAGATTAGTTGGCATTGGGCCTTTTGGTATTGGCACACTTAATCCACCAACTGATTTCAACCTTGCTCTAACTTCGCGAAGTTGAACTGTATTAAGTTTTTTAGGCAACTTCTTCATGTGTTTTTGTAATTTACGTATTGGAACCTGACCAGCACCATCTCCAACGATTACTTCTGTAACTGGAACGCCAGATAAAAATCTTTCCATTTTCCTTCGCTCATCTTGCATAAGTGATCTAACGCCAAAATTACCCTCGCCAACTAAAATAATGCCAGCTTTAGCTGAGACTCGATGAACCATATCTTGATCACGATTTACATTAACTGCTGGAGTAGTTACAAATCCACGCCTGATAGACATCAGTACGCTTGCACCTGCGCCAACTTGTCCTTCAATAGAGGAAAAAGCTGCAGTATTTGCATAGCGAGTAAATAGGAAGAAAGCTGCTAAAAATCCAAGTGGAAGCGATAAAAATCCAGCATAAATTGGATGACCAAGATTATTTCCAATTATCACTCCGAAGGTAACAATTAAAACAAATACAAGTAGGCACCAAAAGATTGCAAATGGGGAGTCTTTTTTAACTAACTTGTAAGCATCCTTTACAACTGCCATTTGAGATTGTTTTTTGGCAGTGCCAGTTTTTGCTTGTTCCTCTTTTTTCTTTTTCCGTCCAAACATTTTTATCTCCCTATTTAACAGCTCGAGCAGCCATAGCCTGATTGTAAAGGCGACCTGCTCGATAGCTAGAACGTACCAATGGACCACTCATTACGCCAAGAAACCCAATATCTTCGGCCTCCTTGCTTAACTCTACAAACTCATTTGGCTTAACCCACCTTGCAACTGGATGATGCTTGGCCGAAGGACGTAAGTATTGCGTAATTGTGATTAGATCACAGCCAGCCGAGCGAAGATCGGTTAGTGCCTGCGAAACTTCATCCCTGCTTTCACCCATTCCTAGAATTAAATTAGATTTTGTAATTAAACCAAAATCTCTGGCTTGCGTAATTACATCAAGAGATCTTTCATATCTAAATGCAGGTCTAATCTGCTTAAAAATCCTCGGTACGGTCTCTAAATTATGTGCAAATACTTCAGGCCTGGTTTCAAACACCTGATTCAATAAATGTGAGTGACCACTAAAATCAGGAGCTAGCATCTCAACGCCAACTCCAGGATTTAATGCATGAACTTGTGCGATTGTTTCAGCGTATAGCCAAGCACCTTCATCATCTAAATCATCCCGTGCAACTCCAGTAATGGTTGCATACTTTAAATTCATACTCTTTACTGATTCTGCAACTCTTCTTGGCTCATCACGGTCAAGCGGTTTTGGCTTTCCAGTATCAATATTGCAAAAATCGCACCTTCTTGTGCAAGCTTCGCCACCAATTAGAAATGTTGCTTCTCGATCTTCCCAGCACTCAAAAATATTAGGGCAGGCAGCTTCTTGGCACACAGTATGCAGTCCTTCAGTTGCAACTAGTGAACGAAGCTTTGTGTACTCCGGACCCATAGTGGCTCGGGTTTTAATCCACTCTGGCTTTCTTTCAATTGGAGTTTGTGAGTTTCTGGCTTCAATTCGAAGAAGTTTGCGACCTGAAGGATCAATGCTCAAACTGAAACCTGCTTTAGCATTGGACAGATGTGCTTTTGAATAATCGGCATTACCTCATTGATTGTGATTTTTTTACCTAACTCAACTCTCATAGATGTGACTTTAGCATCTGCAATACCGCATGGAATTATTTTACTGTAGGCCGAAAGATCAGGGTTAACATTTAACGCAAAGCCATGCATGGTCACACCTTTTGCAACTCGTAAACCGATAGCAGCGATTTTTCGATCACCCTTTGCATCCCTTACCCAAACACCACTTCGTTCACAATATCTTTTCGCCTCAATGCCAAACTCGGCGCATACTGAAATTAAGGCTGTTTCCAACTCTCTTACAAATCCCACAACATCAGCAGGGTTTTTTAATTTAATAATTGGATAGCCGACAATTTGCCCCGGGCCATGCCAGGTAATTTTTCCACCTCTATCAACATCAACTACTGGTGTGCCATCTATTGGGCGATCTGAAACTTCAGTTCGACGACCTGCTGTATATACCGATGGGTGCTCTAGTAGTAATAAAGTGCTATCTAGCTCACCAGTAATAACTTTTGCTTGAATATCTTTTTGTAACTTCCAACCATCTTGGTATTGGATCAGCCCTAAGTCATTAACAATTAATGCTTTTTCAACGGTCAACAGTGAAGTCACAAGGTAAGCCTAATTGCCAAGCGAATATTTAGCGAAAGGTGGCACTGCCTGAGCCGCTTGGTGTGAGCAAAATGGCATCACTGGTAGATTTCACCCCATAATCCAAGTTCTAGAAAGGCTGAATTGCCCATGGCATCCAAAGTAAAATCAAAGAGTTCAGTAATGGGCCGCAAGCCACTTTGGATTGCAGTAGTCACAATTATTGCTTGGCTCGCTATTTCCTCCGTTGCCGGACCAACCTTCGGCAAGCTGTCAACCGTTCAAGAAAATGACAATGCAGCATTCCTGCCAGATTCCGCGGAATCCACACTAGCTAGCAAAGTGACTGTTAAGTTTTCTGATAGCTCAAATGATCAGATTCCAACACTTCTATTATTTCTTGGAGATGTAGATCCGGTTAAGAATCCAGCAAACTTAGTTCGGATTCAAAGTTACTTAAATGAATTAGGCAATAAGACACTTCCTGAATCTGGCAAATTACTTAGCTCTTATTTTGTCCCTGGTTTTCCTATCCAGGCTATTCCATCAGAGGATGGTAAAGCCGCACTTGTAAATATCGCATTGAACTCAACCATCGTGGAAGAACGAGTTGAAGAGAAACCAGCACTTTCACTAATTGTTGATTTTATACGTGAAGACCTAAAAGAGAATTTTGAAGCCAAGGAGTTAACTACTCACGTAACTGGATTTGGTGGCATTTTTGCTGATCTATTTGGTGCATTCGGATCTATTGATTCAACTCTACTAACTACTACCTTGTTGGTAGTTTCAATTATCCTAATCATTGTCTATCGATCCCCACTACTTTGGATATTGCCGCTATTTACAGCAATTATTGCGTTATCAGTCGCCGGGACAATTGTGTATTACGCCGCTAAAGCTGACCTAATTGATTTAAATGGTCAGTCGCAAGGAATTTTGTCTGTGTTAGTACTCGGTGCGGCAACTGACTATGCATTATTACTAATAGCCAGGTATCGAGAAGAACTACACCATCATGAATCTCGATATGAAGCAATGAGGGTTTCACTACGAGGAGTTTTTGAACCAATTTTGGCATCAGGTTCAACCGTGATCGCCGGATTGTTAGTTCTTCTATTAAGTGATCTATCTGGAAACCGTGGATTAGGCCCAGTAGGTGCAATAGGAGTGGCTGCATCGATGGTTACTGTTTTAACATTACTACCTGCACTATTAGTAGTTTTTGGTCGCTGGATATTCTGGCCAAAGATTCCAAAATTTGATGATGTTGATGAGCAGTTAAGTGGTACTTGGGCAAAGATTGGAAATGCAGTTGAGCGTAATCCAAAACGAATTTGGATATCAACAGCTTTATTGCTAGTTATTTTTGCAGGTTTTTCTTTTACATTAAAAGCAGATGGATTAGCCAATACTGAAGCATTCACAAAGCGGACCGATTCAGTAATCGGATTAGAAAGATTAGGAGAACACTTTCCAAGTGGTGAAGGTTCACCAGTTGAAATTGTGGTTAAACAAGGCGATATAGCACAAGTGACAACTGCTTTGTTAAGTGTTTCAAATGTGGCTTTTGTTGAACCAGTTGTTGCAGGCCAGAAAATCCCTGGTGCTCCTACACCTCCAATTAAGGTTGTAGATGGACAAGTACTATTAAATGCAACTTTAAAGGTCGCACCTGACTCTGTTGAAGCACGAAATACAATTCCATTAATCAGAGAAGCAGTTCACGCCGTTGATAAGGAAATACTTGTAGGGGGAGGAACTGCAGTTCAGTTCGACACCGACGTGGCATCTCGTCATGATAATCGAGTTATTATTCCGGTGGTTTTAATAATTATTGGATTAATTCTAGGTCTGCTATTAAGAAGTATTCTGGCAGCTGGCCTTCTCTTGTTAACAGTTGTTCTTTCATTTATGGCAACCCTTGGTGTGTGTCAATTAGTTTTTGAAAATGTATTTGACTTTAAAGGTGCCGATGCCTCTTTCCCATTATTTACCTTTATTTTCCTAGTTGCTCTTGGTATTGATTACAACATCTTTTTGATGACTAGAGTGCGAGAAGAGTCGCTAAAGATTGGAACTCGAAAAGGAGTTATTAAGGGTCTAACAGTTACTGGTGGCGTAATTACATCTGCTGGAATTGTATTAGCGGCAACATTTGCTGTACTTGGTGTTCTACCACTTGTCTTCTTAGCTCAACTTGGCTTTGCAGTAGCTTTTGGTGTTTTACTAGACACAATTATTGTTAGATCGTTACTAGTACCAGCGCTTGTGCATGTGATTGGCCCAAAGATTTGGTGGCCATCAAAAATGCAATACGAGAAGTAATTTACGAGTAGAACATGGCACTTAGAGCAGGTATTGCCGGATATGGATTAGCTGGTCGTTTTTTTCATGCCCCAATGCTTAAAGCTTCTGATTTTGAGGTTGCTGGGGTACTAACTAATAATCCTGAAAGAGCAAAAGAAGCAAGAGATGATTTCCCGCAAACAAAAATCGTTCGAGATATTCAAGAACTGATTGATTTAAAGCCAGATATCCTCATCATCGCTACGGCAAATAAAGTTCATGCCGAACAAGCAATAGCAGGATTAAAGGCTGGAATTCCAGTTGTAGTTGATAAACCAATGGGTCGGACTTTGAAGGAAACTGAGGAAATAATCAATGTTTCTAATCAGGTGAATGTTCCAGTTACAACTTATTTTAATAGAAAATGGGATAGCGATGCTTTAACCATAAAGAAAGTACTAAAAGAAGGAATTCTAGGAAATGTTTTCAAACTGGACTCAAGATTAGAAAGATTTCGTCCAGAGGTAAATCGTGAATCTTGGCGTGAGAATTATTCAGCTGTAGACGGAGGGGGTAATTTATTAGATCTACAGCCACACTTAATTTCTACTGCACTTGATTGGTTTGGACCAGCAGAATTAGTTTCAGCTTCTGTGCGAACAATTAGAGGTGTTGTCGATGATGACATCATGTTAGTTTTAAAACATGACAGTGGAGTAGATTCATATTTGTCTGCAAGTGCGATTAATGGTTCGCCAGGTCCACGAGTAAGGATTACCGGGGATAAGTGTTCATTAGTAATTCAAGATCTAGATCCACAAGAGCCTCTACTTAGGCAGGGCTTATATCCAAAAGGTGGAACTTGGGATCGAAGTACAAGGAGTGCCACCTTCTTGCATTACGGAGACAAAGTTACTGAGTACCCAGGTGAAGATGGTAACTATGCAAACTTTTATATTCAGGTAAAAAGTGCTCTCGCTGGTGGAGAATGGCCTGTAACCAAAGATGAAGCGCTAGCGGTAGCCAAAATTATTGATAAGGCAAGAGAAATTTCATTTAGATAAATGGATTTTGATTGCATTGTTATCGGTGCAGGATTATCTGGGTTAACTGCAAGTAGGTATCTCCAAAGATATGGAAAATCTGTTCTACTTATCGAATCAGAAAATGAAGTCGGTGGTAGAGTTAGAAGTGATTTAGTAGATGGATATATTCTAGATCGCGGATTTCAAGTTATTAATCCAAAGTATCCACAAGTTAAAAAAAGTGGTGTAATAAAAAGTATCGACTTTAGAAAAATCTCTGGCTCCATTCGACTCGATGATGTGGGGATTAAGGTCGGATATGCACTTGGAAGCATCTCTAATAAATCTGGGCCACTATTAGAAAAGCTAAAATTTATAGAGTTTATTTATAGTAAAAAAGTATCAAACTCACATAATTTTGGACTCTACACAAGTAACTTTCCTAATTTTTATCAAAAAGTCTTAAATCCATTTTTAACTGGCGTTTTTCTTACTAATCCAAATGATATTGCAGCTGATGTGGTTCAGGAAATACTAAAAAGCTTCATTAGATCATTACCGGGAATTCCAGCCAAAGGAGTTGGAGAATTTTCAAGGGCGCTAGCAAAACCAATAAAAAACATAAGGCTAAATGAATCAGTTGAAAATATCTCGAAAAATAGAGTCGAAACAGTAAGTGGCCAATATACCGCCAGGTTTATTGTTGTAGCGGCAGGTCCGATAGCTTCAGATGAATTATTAAAAAAGACAACTCAGGTAAAAATGTTATCAAGTACAACCTCGTATTTTTCAACCGATGAAACTCTAGTTGATGCTAGTAATTTAGTAATATCGAAAGGATCTAACTTAGTTAACTCAATTGTTATTAGCGAGGTATCTGAAAAGTATGCTCCAATTGGGCAATCACTAATTTCAGCAACTTCTCTTAAAGATTTAAGCGAAAGTGAGTTTCGAATAGAGCTTAGTAAGATCTGGAAAAGTGATGCAAATAATTGGAACCATGTTGCCAGGTATGAAATTAAGAATTCACTTCCCTTACACACACCCGGAAAGAATAGATACCCAAATCTGCAGTTAGATGATTGGCTTTTTACTATTGGGGATCACATGTCAATGCCATCACAGCAGGGTGCAATGGAGTCTGGAGCTTTAGTTGCTGAAAGAATTAATCAATTAATGCAGTAAGTGCATCAGATACAAATGGGAACTCAAACTCAAATTTTGCATCTGTTAACACCTGAGGAATAACTTTTTTAGAACCTAAGACTTCACTTGAAAATCCACCAAGAACAGCCTTAAGCGCAAATGCAGGGGCTGGAAATAAAGCTGGACGTTTTAAGATTCGGGCTAGCGAAGCTGTAAATTCCTGGTTAGTAACTGGATTTGGTGAGGTTAAATTAACAGCACCTTCTATCTTTGAGTTCATAAGGAACATCATTGCCCGAATTTGATCATGCAAAGTTATCCAAGACCACCATTGTTTACCAGAACCAAGTTTTCCGCCTAGTCCAAATTTGAAAAGTGGAATCATCCTTCCAAGTGCCCCACCTGTTGGATCAAGAACTAAGCCCGTACGTAGCTTTATAGTTCTAACACTTGATGCTAAGTCTGCAACTGCTTCCCACTCTCGACACACTACTGAAAGAAAATCACTTCCACCTTTATCGGTTTCAGTAACAGCTCTATTTCCGGTCTCTCCGTAATATCCAATTGCACTTGCTGAAATAAAGACATCGGTTTGCAATTGTTGACATGCATTGGCGATAGTTGTGGTTCCAAGCAATCTTGAATTTAAAATCTCAGATCGATAAGCCGCACTCCATCTTTTATCGCCAACGCCAGCTCCTGCTAAGTGAAAAACCGCATCAACACCATCTAATGCATCTAAATCGATCTCACCTTTAATTGGGTCCCAACGAACCTCTTCTTGATTGCGAGGTGCTCTTCGAACAATCTTCTGCACTTGGTAGCCATCAGACTTTAGTCTTGCAACCAAAGCACTACCGATTAAGCCGGAGGAGCCGGTAACTGCAACACGTTTAATGTTTGGCAAATTACAAACCTAGATCTGACTCAAATCGACCTTCTTCTAATCTATCTTTTAGAGTAGATAAGAAGCGAGCAGCATCTGCGCCATCTACAACTCTATGATCATATGAAAGAGCTAGATAGACCATAGATCTAATTGCCATTGTTTCGCCACCATCGGCGCCTTTAACCACCATTGGTCTTTTAACAACTGCACCTAAACCCAAAATTGCAACTTGAGGCTGATTAATTATTGGTGTGTCAAATAGTGCTCCACGTGATCCGGTATTTGTAAGTGTGAATGTTCCGCCACCTAATTCATCTGGCGTAATTTTATTTTCTCTAGTACGTGCTGCAACATCTGAAATCTTTCTGGCAATTCCACCCATATTAAGATCACCGGCATCTTTAACAACAGGAACTAACAATCCACGTTCAGTATCGACTGCAACACCTAAATGTTCTGCAGCGTGATAAGTAATTTGATCACCCTCAACGGAAGAGTTTAGAACTGGATGTTGCTTTAGTGCCTCACACACTGCAACTGCAAAAAATGGAAGGAAAGTTAATTTAACTCCCTCTCTTGCTTCAAAAGATTGCTTTGCAGCATTTCTTAATCGGTCAATCTTTGTTACATCTACTTCAACTACAGTGGTTAACTGCGCTGAAATCTTAAGTGACTCAACCATTCGATCTGCAATAACTTTTCTAAGTCTTGTCATTCCAACTGTCGTGCCGCGAAGTGGTGAAACTGCAACAGCAGATCTTGGTGTGGTGTTTGTTGAAGCCATAACTTGTGCAGTTGGGGTTGCAGCAGCACGTGGGGTAGCTGCCAAAATATCTTCTTTTCTAATTCGGCCACCAACACCAGTTCCCTTAACATTTGCAAGATCTACACCTGCTTCAATAGCAAGTTTTCTTACAATCGGTGTTACATAAGAATCATCAGGACGTGCTTGTGTAGTTGGCGCCTTTGGCTGAACAACTGGAGCTTGAACAACTGGCGCAGCAGCAATCGGTTGAGATGGCGCAGCTGGCGTTGGTACTGAAGCCGTAGGAGCACTTGCAGAAACGCCAATTGATGCAAGACGAGCACCAACTGCAACTGTTGAATCTACCGGCACATCAATGGTTAAAACTGTTCCAGTTACTGGTGATGGTATTTCAGTATCTACCTTGTCAGTTGATACTTCAAGCAGTGCTTCATCAATATTTACTTTATCGCCAACATTTTTAAGCCATCTAGTAACAGTTCCTTCAGTAACTGATTCACCAAGTGCGGGCATAGAAACAATTGTTGCTCCAGTACTTACGGGAGCTGGTGAAGAAACTGGTTGAACAGTTTGCGCAGGTTTTGGGGGCTCAACTGGTTTAGAAGCTGGGGTTGGTTGTTGCACAGATTGTGAGCCAGAGTCTGCAATTACTGCCAACTCTGCACCAACTGCAACAGTTGAATCAACTGGAACTACAATTTTTTGCAAAACACCGGCAACCGGGGAGGGGATTTCAGTATCAACTTTGTCTGTAGATACCTCTAGTAAAGGCTCATCGACAGCAATTTGATCTCCCTCTTTTTTAAGCCATCTAGTAACAGTTCCTTCAGTTACTGACTCACCAAGTGCTGGCATGGTTAATGAAAATGTCATTTTCTATCTCCTTTAACCATGGGCGTGAAGTGGCTTTCCTGCTAATGCTAAGTGTGCCTCACCCATTGCCTCTGAGAGTGTTGGATGGGCATGAATATGTTGAGCAACATCACTTGCGTCAGCTTCCCAATTAAATATTAACTGAGCTTCAGCAAGTAACTCACCTACTCGAGAGCCAACCATATGTATTCCCAAAATAGGTCCATTCTTTTTTGCTATTAACTTTACTGATCCGGCTGTCTTTAAGATATTAGCCTTACCATTTCCTGCCAAATCATAATTCAATTCCACGATCTCATGGCCTGCTGACTTGGCGGCAATCGAGGTTAATCCAACAGATGCAACCTCAGGCTCAGAGTAGGTAACCCTAGGCACGCCATCATAATTAATTGCTCGGGGATTTAAACCAGCAATCTCCTCAGCAACCATAATTCCTTCAGCAAAGCCAACATGTGCTAGCTGTAATGTTGGGATTAAATCACCAACTGCCCAAATACCAGGGACATTTGTGCGGCATTTATTATCGACTAATACATAACCACGATCCATATTAATTCCAGCTTCTTCATAGCCAAGTCCAGTAGAAACCGGACCACGACCTACAGCAACTAATAAAATTTCAGCTGAAAATTCTTTACCATCTTCTAATGTAACCTTCACATCTTTTTTATTGCGCTGCGCAGATTTAAACTTAACTCCAAGCTCAAAATTAATGCCACGCTTACGGAATGCACGCTCTAGTTGTTTACTAGAAGATTCATCCTCTAGGGGAACTAGATGCGGTAGTCCTTCAATAATTGTTACCTCAGAGCCAAAAGATTTCCATACTGATGCAAATTCGCAACCAATTACACCGCCGCCTAAGACAATAACTGATTTAGGAACGTAATCTAATTTTATTGCGTGCTCACTTGTAATGATTTGCTTACCATCTATCTCTAGACCAGGAAGTGTTTTTGGATAAGAGCCTGTTGCAAGAATGATATTTTTACCTTTGTATTTTGTTCCACCAGCTTCAACAGTATCTTTTGATACCAACTTTCCACTTGCTTGGACATAAGTTACATTTCTTGATTTAACTAAACCTTCTAATCCTTTATGTAGTTTTGCAATCACACCATCTTTGTATGTGTTTACTGCACCCATATCCATTGAATGAAAATCAGCTTTGACACCAAACTCACCTGCATGGCGGGTGTTATCTGCAATTTCACCAGCATGGAGTAATGCTTTAGTAGGAATGCAACCCTTATGTAGACAGGTGCCACCTAATTTTTCTTTTTCAATTAAAACTACTTTTTGGCCCAGTTGAGATGCTCTGAGTGCGGCTGCGTATCCGCCACTGCCACCACCGAGAATTACTAGATCAAAATCGGCCATGAGGTAATCCTGCCACGAATTTGCTACCCACCCTTACGCCACTTTCTGAGCCATTACGACTGTGATGAAGCCAACTCAGCTAGGCAGACCAGCGATCGTAGGGCAACTCCGGTTCCACCTACAGGTGTATAGCCATGTGGATCTGCAGTGTTAAATGCTGGACCGGCAATATCTAAATGCAGCCATGGAGTATTCGGGTCGACAAACTCTTTAAGGAATAGACCTGCAACTAACATGCCACCCATTCGATCACCAATATTTGCAATATCTGCAATTGGTGAATCAAGGGATGCGCGAAGTTCAATTGGTAGTGGCATTGGCCAAAATAATTCACCAGAAATTGAAGTTGCACTTAAAAACTGATTACATAATTCATCATCATTAGTCATAACTGCAGAGGTCCTAGTTCCTAATGCAACTACCTGTGCGCCAGTTAGGGTTGCAACATCAATAATTGCATCTAGTCCACCAGCTTTTTTACCAACCTCAGCAGCCCTTACAAGTGCATCGGCTAAAACTAAGCGACCTTCAGCATCGGGATTTAATACCTCTACGGTTTTTCCACCGTAAATCGTAATCACATCACTTGGACGCGTAGCTGTATCGCTAACCATATTTTCAGCAAGTGGCGCCCAGCCATCAATTGCAACTGGAAGTTTTAATTGTGCAATTGCAAATACGGCTGCCATAACTGCAGCAGCTCCCGACATATCCGCCTTCATTGCCTCCATACCATTTGCCGGCTTTAGCGCCAGGCCGCCAGTATCAAATGTGATTCCCTTACCTATAAATGCAAACCTCTTTTTGGCTTTAGTAGGTTTATATGAAAGATGAATTAAGGCTGGCGGATTTGAAGAGCCTTGTCCAACTCCGATAATTCCTCCGTAGCCACCTTTACGTAGCGCAGCTTCATTTAATACTTCAACCTTAACGCCATACTTACTAGCTAGTTTTTTTATTTTTAGTGAAAAGGTATTAGGAGTTAAGTGACTTGGGGGTGTATTAATTAAATCTCTGACTAAAAAAGTTTGTTCTGCAATTATTTCTGCCCGCTTTGCAGCAGCTTTTGCTTGAGATGTATCGGCAAATTTCGTAATTACACTTACCTGAGTAAGTGGAGCTTTTTGGTCATCCTTACTTTTGCCTCTAAATTCGGTAAATGAATAGCAGCCTAATGCGGCACCCTCGGCAATTGCAGAGATTTCTACAACGGATTTATTTGGCAAAGCAAAGCATGCTGATTTATTACCTACTAACTCCCGTGCTGCTGCGCCAGCTGCTCTTCTTAACCGTTCTGGCTCAATACTAGATTCAATCTCGCCTAATCCGGTGAAAACAATTAACCGCGAAGTTTTTCCGGGTAATTTAATTATCTCATCAGCCTTACCAGTAGCACCCATTGCAGTTAAAGTTGCAAGAAGTGAGGTGGTATCAATTTGGGAGGCACCGGATTCAATCTTTAATTTTTTATTTACAGTGCCAAAACCAACAACCAAAACATCACTATCTAACTTGTCGGTAAGTTTTACTTTAACCACACCTACTCCAATTTAATAGATCCAAATTACTAACTAGGGGATAAGCCTAAGGGATATAAGTAGGGGCATAAACACCTTAAATTGCCACAAACTGTTTGCCAGCCAGAATCAACCTTTTAAATTGAGTTTTGGAGTGTAAGTTTACCCAATGAAGAATTCACCAATCGCAGCAAAGCATTTAGAGCTAAATGCAAAAATGGCAGATTTTGGTGGCTGGCTTATGCCGATTGAGTATCAAAAAACTGGTGTAATTGAGGAGTACAACTCAGTTAGAGGCCAAGTTGGAGTTTTTGATGTTTCACATCTTGGAAAAATATCTGTAGTTGGTGAAGGATCATTACAATTTTTAAATAGCGCTTTTACAAATGATTTAAATCGGATTAAACCAGGGCAAGCCCAATACACCTTGATCTGTAACGCTAGTGGCGGTGTGATTGATGATTTAATCGCATACCAAAACTCTGCAACTGATTTTTTCTTAGTCCCAAATGCAGCAAATGCTTCAGCAGTTTTTGAAGTTCTTAACTCAACTGCTCCAAGCGGTATTACCGTGAGTAATTTGCATGAAAAGTTTGCAGTGTTTGCGGTACAGGGCCCAAGATCGGTAGAGCTACTGAATGCATTGGGAATAGATACTGATATTGATTACATGCAATTCTTAAGAGCAAAGATAGGAGGTAGCGAGCTAATAGTTTGCAGAACTGGATACACCGGTGAATTGGGATTTGAAATAATTCCTACTTGGCAGGATGCAGATAAAGTTTGGGATCAATTAATGGCAGCAGCCTTAAAACTTAATGGTGCACCATGCGGACTTGGTGCTAGAGATGTTTTGCGCACCGAGATGGGTTATCCACTGCATGGACATGAACTTTCCTTAAGCATTTCACCAGTTGAAGCAGCAGCAAGTTGGGCTGTGGGCTTTGATAAGCAAGAGTTCACAGGTAAAGCGGTATTGGTAGATCAAAAGCAAAATGGTACAAAGCTAAAGTTAAAAGCAATTCTGGCAACTGACCGAGCTATCCCGCGAAAAGATATGCAAGTTAAAAATCAAAATGGGGAAGTAATCGGCAAAGTTACTAGTGGCACCTTTTCACCCGTACTTCGTAAAGGCATAGGTTTAGCGTTAATCTCATCAGATATCCAAAAAGGTGATTCGGTCGTAATTGATGTTCGAGGCCGAAACTCTATTTTTGAGGTGGTCACCTTGCCGTTTGTGCCTTCAAAAGTTCGCTAGATATTAACTTTTAACTATTTCTATCTCAATAGGTAAGTGATACATTATTTCCCAAAGTCTAGCTAAAGGAGAGATCGATGGAGTATCGCCGTCTTGGTAGTAGTGGAATGTATGTTTCTGAAATTACCTATGGAAATTGGCTCACTCATGGTTCTCAAGTCGAGTCAGATGCCGCAATTAAGTGTGTGCGAGCCGCTTTAGATTTAGGTATTACAACTTTAGATACCGCCGATATGTATGCAGGAACAAAGGCTGAGACAGTTTTAGGCAAAGCGCTAAAAGGTGTTCGGCGCGAATCTTATGAATTATTGACCAAGGCATATTGGCCAACTGGAACTGGTAAAAATGATCGTGGACTTTCTCGTAAGCACATTATGGAGTCGTGCAATGCCTCCTTAAAAAGATTAAAAACAGATTATGTAGATCTTTATCAAGCTCATCGATTTGATGTTGAAACACCACTAGAGGAAACATTGGGTGCATTTGATGACCTAATTCGAAGCGGTAAAGTTCTATACATTGGTTTTTCTGAGTGGAATGCTGCGCAAATTGCGGCTGCATTAAAAATTCAAGATCAAAAGGGATACTACCGATTTGTTTCTAGCCAACCACAGTATTCAATGCTTTGGCGAGTAATAGAGTCAGAGGTTGTGCCGCTATGTGAAAAAGAGGGAATAGGACAAATAGTTTGGTCTCCAATTGCCCAAGGAGTTTTAACTGGCAAGTACTTACCAGGGCGAAAAGCTCCAGCTGGCTCACGCGCTACTGATAAAAAAGGTGGAGCGAAGATGATTTCACCATTTTTGACCAACCAAGTTTTAACTGCAGTTCAAAAACTAACGCCAATCGCTAAGAAAGTTGATCTTACGCCAGCTCAATTAGCAATTGCCTGGGTATTATCAAATTCAAATGTATCAAGTGCGATTATTGGTGCGACTAAACCTGCACAAATAAAAGAGAATGTTAAAGCTGCTGGAGTTAAGCTAGATAAGCAGATTTTGTCTGAAATAGATGCTGTACTTGCAGGGGTAGTTGAAAAAGATCCGGCAAAGACAGTTAGCCCAAATCCAAGGGCTTAATTTACTTCTTCTTTTTTGAATTACTGCCCGGTCCTACTTGTGGGGCCGGAGCACGAAGTCTTCTAAGTTGAGTAGATCGCATCCAGCCATACATTCCAATTCCTTTAGTTGGTTCATCTGGATACTTTTCGCTTACTAACTTCTTTAATTTTCTAGATAATACGATTCCACTGATAGTAATTACTACCATTGCAGAGTACATAATCGCTACTGCTGCCAATTGCACAGTAGGTATTGGAATAAGCGTTAAAAATAATACAAAGACAATTAGTACTAAGAAATACTCGGCAAAGGAGCGGCGCTCATCAATATAATTTCTTACAAATCTTCTTGCCGGACCCTTATCTCGATAAGGCAGGGCACTTTCTTCACCTCGCATATAGGCAGCTCTTGCTTCAAGTCTTCTAATCCGCGCCTGCTCTTTTAGAGCACGCTTTGCTTCTTTACTTGCAGTAGGTGAAAGGGAGGAGACCTTTAGCTTTGCCTCAGATACTTTTCGCTTTGGGGTTGGTTTGCCTTTTTTCTCAGCCATGTGATTAAGGTAGAGCCAACATTCGCTCTAATGCAACTTTTGCATACTTTGCTACCTCATTTTCGACCTGAATCTGATTAACCATCCGCCCAGATACCAAAGATTCCATCGCCCAAACAAGGTGTGGAAGATCTATCCGATTCATAGTTGAGCAGTAACAGATCGTTTTATCTAGGAAGATTACCTGTTTATCGGGATTCTCATTAGCTAGGCGCTGAACCAAATTCAACTCAGTACCAACTGCCCACTTAGAACCAGCTGGGGATTTGTTGATACTTTTTATAATCATCTCAGTACTACCAACAAGATCTGCATTAGCAACTACATCATGCTGACACTCAGGATGGACCAGTATTTGCACACCAGGTAGCTGCTGTCTTGCTTGATTTATGTTTTCAACTGTAAAGCGACCATGAACTGAGCAGTGACCTCGCCACAAGATGACCTTGGCTGATCCAATTTGATTATCAGTTAAGCCACCATTTTTCTTCCAGGGATTCCAGAGAACACAATCATCTAATTTAAGTCCAAGTGATAAAACTGCTGTGTTTCTTCCTAGATGCTGATCAGGTAGAAACAAAATCTTATCTCCATTTTCAAAGGCCCATTTCATAGCCCGCATGGCATTAGATGATGTGCAGACCGCACCATTGTTCTTCCCAGTAAATGCCTTAATTGCAGCTGATGAGTTCATATAGGTAATTGGAATAGTTCTCTTTGCTACACCTAACTTTTCTAAAACTTGCCAACAATCCTCTACTTGAGCGGCAGTTGCCATATCTGCCATTGAGCAACCAGCTGCTAAATCTGGCAATATAACTTTCTGATCTTTAGTTGTTAAGATATCGGCGCTTTCGGCCATAAAGTGCACACCACAAAAGAAAATAAACTCAGCATCAGAATTATCTGCAGCTGCTTGAGCTAACTTAAAAGAGTCACCACGAATATCTGCAAAGGCAATTACTTCATCTCTTTGGTAATGATGGCCTAGCACCATCGCTTTCGAACCCAGTGCTGCTCGGGCAATCTTTGCTCGCTCAACTAGGCCTGGATCACTTGGAGATGGCAGAGCGCCATCACAGGAAACTCCGCGCTCGCTTTGAAGATCGCGCTGCTTGCCTAGAAGCAAAACCTCAGTTATTCCCATGGCCTGAGTGTAAACGCTCACAGGTTTTGGTGCAGAAATCATCTGAATTTACTAGTAACCTATGAGCCTAGGTAAAAATTGGAGGGTAGTGAGCATGAGCACAGATACAACTAGCACAACAGATCTTTCAATATCTACTAAGGGTATTGCACTTACCGATGTTGCTGCTGAAAAAGTTTCTGCCCTACTTGTTCAAGAAGGCCGTGATGATTTAAGTCTGCGAGTAGCTGTTCAACCTGGTGGTTGTTCTGGGCTTCGCTACCAACTTTACTTCGATGATCGCCAATTAGATGGTGACACAATCTCTGAATTTTCTGGTGGAAAAGTTAAGGTCGTAACTGACAAAATGAGTACGCCATATTTAATGGGTGCTTCTATTGATTTCGTTGACACTATCCAGAAGCAAGGATTTACAATTGATAATCCAAATGCGCAAGGATCATGTGCCTGTGGAGATTCTTTTAACTAATCTTTTCGAAGCATTGCAACACTGCTTTTTAAAGCTTGGCAAAAATCGATAACAACTTGTTCGGTCATTTCCTTATGGATGGTCAACCTGATATTTCCGGTAATTGGCCTACCCATGGCTGCTAAGACATGACTTGGTTGCATATCTGCAGATTTACAAGCAGAGCCAGAGTCAACTGCGTAGCCGGCATCCTCAAGTGCTAGTAGAAGTCGATCTGCCTCAATGCCTTTGATTGATACTGAAAGATTTTTGCTTAACCCATCCAGATTTGATGCAATATCAACATCACTGATTTGGTTAGAAATAAAATCAATTATTACTTTCTTTAACTTAATCCTGATATCACTTTGAGTGGCGTAATTTTCCATAGCAACAGCACTTGCTAGAACTAATGGAAGTGAAAAAGAGTTAGGCACTCTAACTAAATCATTGTGGGGTAGGGGATTCCGCCATTTTGCACTGGATTTAATTACTAAAACACCAACTCCTGCAGGTCCTGCCCAGCTAGTACTGTCAAAAAGTGCGCTTTGATATTCAAATTTTGGTAGATGATCTATTCCGCTACTGGTGCAGTCAGCAAAGATTTGTGCCTTACTAGTAGGAGATCTTTGAAGGTTGCCAGTTTCACCATTAGCAACTTGCCAAACAAGTAGATCATTTTCAGACACCAAACTTTCCTGAATATCTCCCTGACCATTTACTGGGAGAGGATTTAAACTTCTGCCAGCTTTCTCTTCTGCGGCTGCGACTGCAAAAACTTTTTGTCGGTCAATTGCTGAATAGGCCAACCTACTTTCCTTACTAAGCAGTCCTTGAATTCCTAACATAAACCCAAGATCAACCTCGCCTAGAAACTCAATCTCATCAGCTCTTACACTTAAATGTTTAGCAAAACTTTCCTTACTCTGCTGCAATAGCAGAGCAGTTTGGCGTGATTGATTATTTAATTTAGAAGGATCTGGCCAACCCTTTAAGAAAAGCTCTGATAGCAAGGATGCCGATGCAGGGTGTAGCACTCTTTCCTGCTGGAAGTTGCCTGTGATACGAACCACCTCTTACCCCTATCTGAGCCAGTGCGACATTGCTAGAGCAGAAGGTTATCCTTAACCCTATGCATCTGCCTCACCTTAAACCATCGCTTGGATTGGTAGCACTGACTCCGCTTCTAGCCGGTTGTGCTAACGGTGAAGTATCTGGTCTTGGATTTGAAGAGGGTATATCAAGCGTTAATGATCAATCTTTATCACTTTGGCAGGGCGCTTGGATAGCTGGTGCAGTTGTTGGAGTGATTACATTGATTTTGATTTTATGGCCAGTTTTCTTCCATCGTAAAAAGGATGAGAATTTTCCGAAACAAACTCAATACAACATTCCAGTTGAAATTGCTTACACCTTAATCCCATTTTTAATAGTTGCAGTACTTTTCTATTTTACAGTTCAACGTGAGTCAAAGATCGTCAAAATCTCTCCCGACTCACAGGTTTCACATTTCATTGATGTAGTTGGATTTCAATGGTCATGGCAATTTAAATATAAGGATGCTGGTGATTTTAAGAGTGCAACTGTGACTGGTTCACCAGCTCAGCCTCCAACTTTGTATCTGCCACAAGGACAAAAAGTTCGCTTTACTTTGGATGCAAATGATGTCGTCCATGGCTTCTGGATCCCAGCTTTTATGATTCAAATGCAAAATTTGCCCGGTGTAACAAATCAATTGGAATTTACAGCTAATAAATTAGGAACCTATCCCGGCAGATGTAATATTTTGTGTGGCAGAAACCATGCTCAAATGCTATTTACCGTTAAAGTTGTCACTTTAGCGGAGTATCAAAGTTATATTGAAGGTTTAGTAGCCGAAGAGAAAGCAGCGATCGCATGACCACCTACGCACAGCGCCCAACTATTTCAGCAAGTAGGCCAGCTCCAGCCCCAACATCCAAGGGACGGGTAGTAGTTAAGTGGTTGACTTCAACAGATCACAAAACAATCGGGTATTTATATTTAATGACCTCATTTGCTTGGTTCTTAATTGCGGGATTACTGGCCTTAGTACTTCGTGGCGAGCTAGCGCGTCCTGGTATGCAGTTCTTAAGCAATGAGCAGTACAATCAGATATTTACAATGCATGGCACCATCATGCTTTTAATGTTTGCAACTCCACTATTTGTTGGATTTGCAAATGTGATTATGCCGCTACAAATTGGTGCAGCAGATGTGGCCTTCCCAAGATTAAATATGCTTTCATACTGGCTATATTTATTTGGCGGTCTGATGGCATTTGCCGGATTTTTAACTCCAGGGGGAGCAGCATCATTTGGGTGGACAGCCTATGCACCACTTTCAAGTGTCGAGTACTCACCTGGCATCGGTGCTGATCTTTGGTTAGTTGGACTTGCAATTGGTGGTCTTGGAACAATTTTAGGTGGAGTTAATTTTGTAACCACAATATTAACAATGCGTGCTCCAGGAATGACTATGTTTAGAATGTCAATATTTAGCTGGAATGTTTTACTTACCTCCATCTTAGTTTTAATTGCATTCCCACCATTAGCAGCTGCGTTTTTAGCACTTGAATCTGACCGCTTATTTGGATCGCATATTTTTGATCCCGCAAATGGTGGAGCTATGTTGTGGCAGCATCTATTTTGGTTCTTTGGTCATCCAGAGGTTTATATTTTAGCTCTCCCATTTTTTGGTATAGCAACTGAAATTTTGCCAGTCTTTTCTCGCAAACCAATCTTTGGTTATAAAGGTTTAATTGCAGCCACTATTGCAATCGCTGCTCTATCTGTTGCAGTTTGGGCTCACCATATGTATGCCAGCGGACAAGTTCTCTTACCGTTCTTCTCATTTATGACCTTCTTAATCGGTGTTCCAACTGGCGTTAAATTCTTCAACTGGATCGGAACGATGTGGCGTGGCTCAGTGACCTTTGAAACCCCAATGCTTTGGGTAATGGGATTTTTAGTTACCTTCTTATTTGGTGGAATTACTGGAATTATTTTGGCCTCACCGCCACTTGATTTTGCAGTCTCGGCTTCCTACTTCGTAGTTGCACATTTCCACTATGTGTTATTTGGAACTGTGGTATTTGCTATGTTTGCTGGTTTTTACTTCTGGTGGCCTAAATTTACTGGTCGAATGCTCGATGAAACTCTGGGCAAGATTCATTTCTGGACATTGTTCTTTGGATTCCACTTAACATTTTTGATTCAGCACTGGATGGGAATCAAGGGCTTCCCACGTAGATATGCTGATTATCTAGCTAGTGATGGCTTTACCTTTATGAATATGGTTTCAACTGTTGGTTCTGGATTACTTGCACTATCGATGATTCCATTTTTTATGAATCTTTGGATTTCTCGAAACTCTCCTAAGGTTGAAACTGATGACCCATGGGGTTATGGCTCATCCCTTGAGTGGGCAACATCTTGTCCGCCACCTAGACACAACTTCACCTCTATGCCAAGAATTAGAAGTGAAAGACCTGCCTTTGATCTTCACTACCCACACATGGCGCAGAAGGCTAAACATTAATGAAAACTAGTTGGATTCTCTTTGTTGGCTTAGCAATTTTTTATGCAATTCTGACAGTTATTTATTGGCAAGTAGGCGGAGAGCCAGTTGGTGTAACTGCAATCTCATTAAGTGCCGGCCTTGCCTTAATTGTGGGTTTTTATCTTTGGTTTACCGATCGCAGACTTGGCAATTTATTACCTGAGGATAACCAACAGGGAGAGATTGCAGATTCAGCTGGTGAGTTAGGATTTTTTTCACCCCACTCTTGGTGGCCACTGCCAGTTGCATTATCTGCATGCGCTGTCGGCTTAGGTTTAATTATCGGTTGGTGGTTAACATTAATTGCAGTGGGAGCTTTAATCATCTCTATCTTAGGTCTAGTTCTAGAGTATGAGCGTCCTTCAACTTCAGCTCACTAAAGAAAAATGAAAGATCGTGCTGAGATTGTTGAAACACAAATTCCCCTTTACTTCAAAGCTCAAATCGAAATAAAAGCACCTGCTAAGAAGATTTTTGATTTCATATCCCAACCAAGTAATCATCCCTTAATGGATGGCTCTGGCATGGTAAAGGGCAGCTTTAAGGGTCCAAATCAGCTGTATTTGGGGGCCAAATTTGGTATGAAAATGCGGGCCGGAATTCCATATGTAATTACAAATCAGGTTGTGGAGTTTAGCGAAAACAATGTGATTGCATGGCAGCACTTACTTAAAAATATCTGGCGATATGAATTAAAAGTTATTGATGAAAACACCACTTTAGTAACTGAAAGTTGGGATGGCAGAAAAGTTTCATTTAAGTGGTGGGTAAGTGATGCCGGTACATGGGTGCCTAAGGTAATGGCAAAAACTTTGGTAAATCTAAAACAAATTTGCCAAGCACAGTAATTCCTACCGATTGATCAGCGGATCAATTATTGAAGCTAGCACGCTAGGTCGGTTAGTGATTTTTTCCTCATAATCTGCAATTACCGTGGCCTTAAAACCAGCATTTACTGCAAGATAACGAATTGGTTCTGGCTCCCATCTTCCAATCTTTTGATCAATAAATGGCAGTGCTTGAGTTTTAAGATTACTGATTTGCATAGCTAAAGTTTTAGCAACTAGGTAGGAAAGGGTGACACCATCTCCTACATAGCCACCAATTTCAGCTCTACCACTTGCTCGATTAAAGTTTAAATACGCCTGCCATCTGCGGGTTAGCGCTACTGCACCACCCCAGCGATACTCAAATTTTGCTTGTGAAATTTGCGGAAACCATGACTTAGCCCGACGTTCTAATGCTGAATGCATTCGATTATCAATTTCACTGCGCTCTGAAAGTCTTGAGAACAACTTATAGCGAACACCTCTACCGCCTATTGCTAACCTATTATCGCCAGTAATTTGGGCATAGGTAATCAAATGACATGCCTCTTGAAAAGTTGCACGTTGATTATTTCTTATCTGAGTTATTACATCACTTGGTAGTGGCTCAGTTGCAACCATCAAGGAGTAGATTGGAATTTGTCTATTACCCATCCAACTTCTAGGGGTAAAGGCTTCGGTAGCTCTTATCGAGATTGGGCAAGTGATTTCATACCCATTTACCTCTAACTTTTTTTCTAAGATTTTCGTTACGGCAGATTTTTCATATATTTCAACACCAGTACTTTCAAGATAAGACCCTAATGATCTAGCTAATGCAAATGGATCAAGTGCAGCACAATGTGGGGTGTAAACAGCACCTAACGCACTTGGTATGTTTATTAGTTCCTGAGTCTGACTCTTATTAAGGATAGTATGCTCATTATCTAATTCGCCTGAGATACGAGATAGCTGGGCTTTATTTCGGGCGAAAACTAATGATCCACCCTTTGCATAATCAATCTGCCAATTATTTTGCTTTGCTATCTGTCCAATCTCATCGATTGATTTTGTGATGGCATCTCGAAGTGCTTTATAACTTTCAAGTCCATGCTCTTTTATAAGTCGTCTATTTGAGGTTGGATACTCAGCTGAGGCCCAGCCGCCATTTCGACCGCTAGCACCAAAGCCAACGTACTCTTTTTCAAAAATAGCAATCCTAAGATCTGGCTGCAATTGTTTTAAATGATAAGCACTCCAAAGCCCACTAAAGCCGGCACCAATAATTACTACATCAAAATCTTTACTACCGCTAAGTGCTGGCCGATAGTTGATTGATTGGCCTTTTTGCCAAAGCGAGCTGTTCACGGATTGAAGTATATGGACTTAAAGATTTACGACAATTACTTATAGGAGAGAACGCAGCCTTTAGTGGTGTCCACTTTCTAGCTCTTTAACCTCAGCTGGAGTTGGCTTGGCAATGTTTTCAGCATTTGCCGCACTAAATCTAGCCTGAAGTTTTGCCTTAATTCCCTTTGGATTAATAACACCACGGGCATCCTCTTTAACTAATTCAATTGCTACCGGCTGCTCATGCTGGGTTAGAGCAAACTTCTTAGCCGGGGATAACTCCTCATGGACTTCAACAAATTCACCATGTGGCAGCATTACTAATCTTCCAGTTTCTCTGCCATGTAAGACTAGTTCGCGATCTTTTCGCTGCAAAGATAGACAAATTCGTTTTGTAATCACAAAGGCAAGTGGTGGTAAGACAATAATTCCTATCCGAGAAAACCACATAATTTGGTTAATGGTTAAGTCGAAATGAGTGGCAATAATGTCATTTCCACCATTGATCATTGCGATCACCATAAATGTTAATGACATTGCGCCTAGTGCGGTTCTATTTGGCACATTTCTTGGTCTATCCAATAGGTGATGCTCACGCTTATCGCCGGTTAACCAGCTTTCAATAAATGGATAGAGCGCCATACCAGTGAAAATAATTCCCGGAATGATTAAGCCTGGAATTAAAATATTCCACGAAATAGTTTTACCAAACAAATAAGTTTCAAGTGGGGGCGCCATTCGAACCAAACCATCTAGCCAGCCCATATACCAGTCAGGTTGTGATCCGGCCGAGATCTGACCTGGGGTGTATGGTCCATAGAGCCAAAGTGGGTTGATAGATGCAACCGCTCCTAAGAAAGCGGTAACACCAAAGACAATAAAAAAGAAACCGCCAGCTTTTGCCATGTAAACCGGCATTAGTGGGTAACCAACAACATTTTTCTCTGTGCGTCCTGGACCTGGGTACTGAGTGTGCTTCTGGTACCAAACCAACATTAAGTGGATGGTAATTAAAGCTAAAAATATGCCAGGCAAAAGTAAAACATGCACAATATAAATACGAGGGATAAAGACTTCACCTGGGAAGGCGCCACCAAAGGCAAAGAAGGAAAGGTAAGTACCAACTACTGGAATAGATTGAATAATTGCATGGGCAATTCGTATACCAGTACCGGAGAGCAAATCATCTGGAAGTGAGTAACCAAGGAATCCTTCAACAATCGCTAATGTAAGAAGTGCTACTCCTAAAATCCAGTTGAACTCACGTGGCTTTCTAAATGCACCTGTGAAAAATACTCGAAGAAGGTGGACCACAATTGCGGCCACAAATATCAGAGCTGCCCAGTGGTGAATTTGTCTCATCAGTAATCCACCGCGAACATCAAAAGAGATATGAAGGGTTGATGCGTATGCAGCACTCATCTCAACATCTTTTAATGGTTGATAACTGCCCTCATAAACCACATGGCGCATTGAAGGATCAAACCAGAAGGTTAAGAATGTTCCAGAGAGTAATAAAATCACAAAAGAGTAAAGTGCGATCTCGCCCAACATAAATGACCAGTGATCAGGAAATACCTTATTTAAATTTTTCTTTAGCCATGCTGCAGCACCAGTTCGCTCATCAACATAATTTGCTACATTGCCAGCAACTCGCTCACGCGCGGTCATGATTTCCTCTCCCAGAAACTTGGACCTACTGCTTCATTAAATGGTTGTTTTGCAATCAAATAACCATCAGCATCTACAGTGATCGCCAATTGTGGCAGAGGTCGAGCTGCAGGACCAAAGATAACCTTTGCGGCGCGGGTCACATCAAATGTTGATTGGTGACATGGGCAAAGCAAATGTTTTGTAGTTTGTTCATATAAGGCAACTGCGCAACCCATATGTGAGCAGATCTTGGAGAAGGCAATAATTCCCTCATAAGTCCATGACAGACGCTCAGCATCTAATTGGAACTCACTTGGACGTAATCTGATTAAAAGCACCGCATCTTTTGCAATATCTTCTAGGGTGCGCTTTTTACCTGTCGCTAACTCCGGCATAACCTGAGCAACTGCGCCAACCTCTAAATCACTTGGCTTAATTGGACGATCACCCGGATCAGTTACCAACCTAGTGCCACTCTTCCATGAGGTTTCATTTAATGCGTTGCCTGGTAGTGGACCTAAATCTCTTAACAATAAAACTGCAGGTAATCCAGCTAAGCCAGCTGCTGCCGCTAATGATCTTTTAATTAGTGGCCGGCGTCCTAAGCCAGCTGCCTGTGCACCCCCTTTAGCAGTTTTAACAAACTCTTCACGATCTTTTGGATCTGATCTTAATTCATGCCGCTCTGCAATTACCTCTTGATCTGGCATTAATGTCTTTGCCCAATGCACTGCACCAAAGCCAATAAATAACAGGCTTGCTGCCATACCAATACCAATTCCTAATTGTTGAGCATTGGTGCTACCCATAATTGGCACAAAGATAAACAAATCTTCGCTTACAAAAAAGAATGAGTAAATAAACAGCAAAGTGCCAACTGCTGACAGTGAGAATAAAACTGCAACTTGACGCTCTGCCCGCTTTGCAGCAATCGGATCAATATCTGCTTTACGATGGATATGTTCTGGTAATCCTGGATCTGCCAGTGGCTCTAACTCTTTTGACATAACTGATTACCTAGCCTTTGCTGTTAGCCAAACAGCAATTCCAATTAACAAGCCAAGTCCTAGAGTCCAAACTAACAATCCTTCAGTAACCGGGCCGACGCGGCCAAGAGGAGCACCACCTAAACTTGGCTCACTTTCAGCGGCTTTAATCCACTTAATAATTGAAAGTTTCTCCTCTGGAGTAATAGTTTTATCAGAAAAAACTGGCATAGCTTGTGGTCCAGTAATCATTGCTTCATAAATATGTCTTGGTTCCACGCCCATAACTGTTGGCGCATACTTACCTTGAGTTAGTGCACCACCTTGACCGGCAAAGTTGTGACACATGGCGCAGTTATTTCTAAATAACGCTCCACCCTCTGCAGTATTTCCATCTCGTTCCCACTTAATCTCTTCATTGGTATATGCGCGAGGACCAGGAGCAAGGGATGCAACATAAGCTGCAAGTGCTGCTACCTCTTCTTCATCATAGACCGGTGCTTTACGCATTGCTTGCTGGCTCATATCCTGCATCGGCATACGACCAGTTGCTACCTGAAAATCAACAGAGGCGGCACCAACACCGATTAAGGATGGCCCAACTCCAGCACCTTCAGCATTTAAACCATGACAAGAAGAACAACCCTTTAAAAATATTTGCTGACCCTCTTCAATCAAAGTTGATCTTGCATCTAGCGCCATTGAATTGGTTGAAGGCGCAGCAGTTGCAGCTGAGAAAGTAAAGCCAAGTGCGCAAAGTGAGAACAATAGAAGTAATGGTCGAGCAAATTTATGCTTACGATACTTAGAGATAAATTTCATCGATATACCTATTTGATCAGATAGATCGCAGTAAAGAGTGCGATCCACACGATGTCAACAAAGTGCCAGTAGTAGGAGACCACGATTGCGGTGGTTGCTTGTGAGTGTCCAAATTTTTGAGCCCGAAAGACTCGGATTAAAACAATTAAAAATGCGATCAAACCACCTGTTACATGCAGGCCATGGAAGCCAGTTGTCAGATAAAAGACCGAACCATATGCGGCAGATGAAAGTGTTAGGCCTTCATGAACTAATTCAGCGTACTCAAAAACCTGGCCGCCAATAAATACTGCGCCCATCAAAAAGGTTAGCGCAAACCATTCACGCATTCCCCACTTGCTAATTTGCCAGAGTGTGCCGGTTCTTCTAGCTTGAAATCTTTCAGCAGCAAATACTCCGTACTGACAAGTTACTGATGATAAAACCAAAATTGTGGTGTTAGTTGCAGAAAATGGAATATTTAGTAGCTCAGTTGATTCAGCCCAAATCTTTGGACCTTGGACTGCGCGAGTAGTGAAGTACATTGCAAAGAGTGCAGCAAAAAACATAAGTTCAGATGAGAGCCAAACAATGGTGCCAACAGCAACGAGGTTAGGACGATTGGTCTTCACCGCAGGGCTGGCATATGTGGTCATGGGGGTGATTATTCCGCATATAGATAGGAATACCTCATTTTCCCTAGGGGGTAGCCCACTCAGATCTGGGTGAAACTGATCACCACCAGATCGTCATCATTTTGGTGCGTAGGTGATAGGTAGGATTAGCGCATGAATTCGCAGGCCGGCAAGTTGGTTATCACCGTTTACTCAGATGACTCAACAGTTCGACAATCGGTTATAGCCGCTTTAGGCAAGCAGTTAGACAAGCAACTTGCACCACATGAGATTAAAGAGTTTGCCACCGCCGCAGCTCTTCGGCTTTATGTTGATAGTAAAAAACAGGTTGATCTTTTTATATTAGATGGTGAGGCTGTTCCAGAGGGCGGTATGGGAGTAGCACGTCAATTAAAGGATGAGGTTTTCAACTGTCCACCAGTATTAATCATTACCGGAAGAGTTCAAGATAATTGGCTTGCTACTTGGTCAAAGGCTGAAGCTACTGTTACTCATCCAATAGATCCATTTACCATTGCAGCTAAGTGTGCTGCGTTGCTTAAGACAAACTCCGCGCTTGCAAATTAATTCGCAGGCGCTAATGAGTTGGGACAAAATATTTTCATCCTTAGCAAAAAAAGTTGATTTAACTAATGACCAAGCCACATGGGCAATGTCTGAAATACTTCAGGCAAAGGCTAGCAATGAAGAAATTAAAGAGTTTCTCCTTGGCTTAAAACAAAAAGGTGAAAGTGCCAAAGAGGTAGAGGCGCTAGTTGATCAGATGTATCAGTATTGCGCTCCAATAAATATAAGTGAGCGAGCAGTCGATACCGTTGGCACAGGTGGTGATGGTACTAACACAATAAATATTTCAACTACTGCAGCAATAATTACAAATGCAGCCGGTGCTCGGGTGGTCAAACATGGCAACCGCGCTATTTCCTCTAAATCTGGTGCGGCAGATTTACTTGAAGCATTAGGTGTGCGAGTGGATTTAACCGGCAGCGAGGTGGAAAAAACAGTACACAAAATAGGAATCGGATTTTGCTTCGCCCCGGTATTTCATTCAGCTATGAAGCATGCTGCTGCGGCACGAAAAGAATTAGGGGTCTCAACAATTTTTAACATTTTGGGACCACTATCAAATCCGGCTAAACCAAAGGCATGCGCAATTGGAGTTGCAAAGCCAGAGCTACTACAACTTATGGCCCAAGTCCTACTAGATCAAGGGAAAGAGGGCTTTGTATTTCGTGGTGATGATGGGCTAGATGAGGTTTCACTTTCAACTACTACAACTGTGCTGCAGATTAGCGATGGCAAAATAGAACAAGCTACTTTTGATCCCACTGAACTCGGTATCACCGCAGCCCCAATTTCAGCACTTACAGGTGGTGATGCTGCATTTAATGCCGAGATAACCAAACGCATTTTTAATGGTCAGGTTGGGCCAATGCGAGATGCAGTAACTTTAAATGCTGCCTTTGCTATTGCTGCCTTTAAGGGAGATTTTCATTTAACGCTGCAAAATCAGATTGCTAATGGTTTAGTAATGGCAAATAGAGCAATTGATTCTGGTGCGGCGTTATCAGTACTTAATAAATGGGTTGAGCTTTCTAATGAGATTGCCAGCTCTAGATAGAGCTTAAACCCCAGTGCTTTTTACGTTGAATATGCGCTGCAGTTTTAGCAAACTCCATAAGTGCATCAACTGTGTGAACATCAAAGCTACCTAATCTTTCGATTAAGCCATGCAAAATCTCAGTTGTTGCCTTGGCATCATCTAAAGCTCGATGATTTGGCTCGGTTTTAGTTCCAAAAAACTGGGCAAGTGTTGAAAGCTTGCAGTTTGGTACATCATCCTTACTAAGCACCTGTCGGGCAATTGTTACTGTATCTAAGGTTTTATATGCCGGCCATTTAACATCTATTTCTTTTGCAGCACTTTTTAAAAAACTTAGATCAAAGGGAGCGTTGTGGGCGACAATAACTGTTTGATCACTACTACCGGCAAACTCTAGGAAGGCTGGCAGAATCTCATCAATTACTGGCGCCGTTGACAGCATTAGATCTGTAATGCCAGTCATTTGAGTTATGTAATCTGGAATCGGGGTAAGTGGGTTAACAAAGGATTCAAACTCGCCATGGTGTTCACCAGATTTAACCTTTACCGCCCCAATTTCAGTTATTGCAGCTCCTGTTTTTGGGGAAGCACCAGTAGTTTCTAAATCAACAATTACAAATGTTGTTTGTTGAAGTGATGTGCTGCCTAAGACCATGGTTTAAAGATACCTGTCTGGTGCGACAGATCTAAGTAAGGGCTAGGAAATGCTAAAAAATGATTTAATTGAACTAACAATCATTTCAACTGCAATGGCAGATAGCAACAGACCGGCAATTCGGGCCAGTAAAGTCACGCCAGAATCCTTAATTACGGCAAGGATTTTGGTTGAGTACATAAAGGTAATTCCAATAATTATGTGAACTGCAATTATTGCTAATGCTAGAGAGGTTAGCTGACCGCCATTATCTGCCTTTTGCACATAAAGCATGGTGGTAACAATTGCGCCAGGTCCAGCTAGTAGAGGGGTGCCAAGTGGTACTAAAGCAATATTTTGTGATGTAGCTGATTCACTTTCAACAAGGGAGCCGGTTAGTAGCCCTAATCCAGTAATTAGTAGCAAAATACCACCAGCACCTTGCAGCGCTGCAAGTGAGATATTTAAATAATCTAATAGCGCATTGCCAAATAGGGCAAAGGTTACAATTACAAAAAGTGAAACAAAGGCGGCTTGCCAAGCTAATTTGCGTTGCTCTTTAACAGTTTTTCCAGCAGCCAATCCTAGGAAAATTGGAGCAGCCCCTGGTGGGTCTAAGATGACAAATAAGGTTACAAAGGCTTGAGCGCCAAATGTAAGGGCAGAGAGCGTGGCCAGATCTTGCATGCTTAGAGCATACCCGCTTTTCATTTATATTATTAATCAATACTCTTTATGTGTGAGTCATGACTGGTCTGGTATTGAAGTGGGTAATTAAAGTGGCGATAGCTAATAATTTAGAGCGTCAGTACGCATTAGATTTAGATGCCAACGACCCGTTAGCAAAATTTAAATCTGAGTTTGTAGTTGATGACCCAACTCTTTGCTACTTAGATGGAAATTCATTAGGAAGGTTGCCTAAGCGAACTATTTTGGCAGTTAATGATTTTCTTACAAAAGAGTGGGGGCCAGAGTTAGTTTCAGGGTGGAGCCATTGGGTAGATGAAGCACAACCTACTGGGGATTTACTGGGCAAATCAGCTCTGGGAGCTGCCCCAGGACAGGTGCTAGTTTGCGACACAACTTCAGTTAATTTCTACCAACTATGTTTAGCAGCGGTTAGATCTAAGCCAGAACGTAAAACGATAATTACCGATGCAGCTAATTTTCCTACTGACCGATATATCTTGGAGGGAATTGCTGAGCAATTTGGATTAAAACTGGTAATAATAAATAACGAAGATCCAAAGGTTGCAACTAATGAGCGAATAACTACGCAGGTTTTAGCACCTTACCTAAATGAAGATGTCTCACTTGTTAGCTTTCAGGTTATCCAATATCGCTCTGGCGCTAGAACTGATATCAAGGCGATTACCGATCAGGTTAGAGCTGTTGGTGGATTAGTTGTTTGGGATGCAAGCCATGCAGTTGGTGCAATTGAATTAAATTTAGATCAATCAGGTGCTGATCTTTGTGTTGGCTGCACATATAAGTATGGAAACTCAGGTCCTGGTTCACCGGCCTGGCTATATGTCTCAAAACGTATTCAAAGCCAATTACAAGTTCCAATCCAAGGTTGGTTTGCCCAAGAGGAACAGTTTGAAATGGGTCCTAAATTTGAGAAGGCGCAAAGTATTAGGGGATTTCAAATAGCCTCACCTTCCCTTATTGGTATTCGCTGTGTGCAATCTGCTTTTAATTTAATTCAAGAGGCTGGAATAAGTGAGATAGCAAAGAAGGCGGCAATTGGCACCCAACTAATGATTGATTTGTATGAAAGCTGGCTTAAGCCACTTGGATTTGAGTTAAACACCCCAAGAGAATCTAATAATCGTGGTGGGCATATCTCTTTAGTCCATCCTGATGCTGCTCAGATATGTGTTGCGCTTAGAACTCTATCAAAGGTAATTCCAGATTATCGAACTCCAAATTCAATTAGAGTTGCGATTTCACCTCTTGCTACCTCATATGTTGAGCTTTGGGATGGTTTTGATCGCATGCGAGATCTAGTTGCTAGTGGTGCGTATAAGAGTGTTAAAGAAAGTAGTTCAAGAGTTACATGAGTGAAAATTATGATTCAGCGCTCACCTATAACTCCTACCTTGCTGTAGATGAGCTGTTAAAACTTCAAAAGCCATTATCTGCTGGGCCAGAACATGATGAGATGTTGTTTATCATCATTCATCAAACCTATGAGTTGTGGTTTAAGCAATTAATTCATGAGTTCAAGCAAGCACAGCGGGCATTAGAGTCCGGCGATACCCATTACTGCCTATCAATTTTGGGAAGAATTAGAACAATCCTAAAAGTCTGTGTGGCACAAATAGATATTTTAGAAACTATGACCCCGCTACAGTTCAATGCTTTTCGCTCGTACCTATCTTCATCTAGTGGCTTTCAATCTGCACAATTTAGAATGGTTGAGGCGTTACTCGGTAGAAGAGATAGCAAGATGTCTAGCCACCTACCACCTGATGTTGCTGAACAAATTACCGCCCTAGCTAAGCAAAATTCAATCTGGGATTCAACTCTTGAGTTTTTAACTAAACGAGGACATCAAGTTCCAAGTGAAATTTTGAATCGAGATAAATCCACCGCCTATTCATCAAATGAAGCGGTGCAGGATGTTTTACTAAAGGTGCATCAAAGTGATCCGCAAACAGCGATGGTTTGTGAAAGATTAGTTGATATTGATGAGGGAATACAGGAGTGGCGCTATCGTCATGTGAAAATGGTGGAGCGCACGATAGGTAAAAAAATGGGGACTGGTGGCTCAAGTGGCGTTGATTATTTAAGCTCTACATTGTTTAAGCCAGTATTTGCTGATCTTTGGGAGATTAGATCTCGCTTTTAAGTTGTATTTAATTGCTATTTTTTATAGGCCAGCATAATGAGGTAGGTTCTAGCCATGATTGATCGGGCAAGGTTGGCCGAACTTCGCGCTAGTGAAGAGAAAAGATTTATTGAGCTGCACCCAAAGAGTGGGCAGCTATTTGAAAAATCAAAAGTAAATATGCCAGATGGAGTTCCCATGTCCTGGATGGCTAAGTGGCCTGGTGCTTATCCAGTTTTTGTGGAAGAGGCAAAGGGTGCAACCTTTGTTGATGTTGATGGCAATACTTATATAGATTTTTGTTTAGGCGATACCGGCTCAATGACCGGCCACTCCCCAGATGCGGTTGTAACCGCAATCAGAGAGCAGGTTGGCAAAGGAATGTCAGCTATGTTGCCAACTAAAGATGCATCTGATGTTTCAGCAGATCTTGCCAGCAGATTTAATCTACCGTTTTGGCAATTCACCGTATCTGCTACAGATGCCAACCGGCATGCAATTAGGTACTCAAGATTAATTACCGGCAAATCCAAGGTAGTAGTTATTGATCGCTGCTACCACGGTAGCGTTGATGAAAGCTTTGCTACCTTAGATAAAAAAGGTAAGACAGTTGCCAGAGAGGGCAATATTGGCGCGCCAGTAGATCTGGATCTAACTACCAGAGTTGTGGCATTTAATGATTTAGCTGGGATGAAGAAAGCACTTGCCAATAATGATGTGTCTGCAATCTTGATGGAGCCGGCGATGACCAATGTTGGCATTGTCTTGCCAGCAGATGGCTACTTAAAAGAGGTAGAAAAACTGGCTAAGAAGTATGAAGCCTTACTAATTATTGATGAGACCCACACTATTTCAGTTGGTCCAGGTGGAATGACTGCCGAGTTGGGTCTGTGCCCAGATTTTCTTACTATCGGCAAAGCAATTGGCGGCGGTTTTCCAACTGGCGCATTTGGTATGCAAAAGCATGTAGCTGATGCAATTAAAAAGTTAGTTGAACTTGAGGTGATTGATACCGGGGGTGTGGGGGGTACTTTGGCAGCTAATGCATTATCGCTCGCAGCTATGCGGGCATCCTTGAGTAAGGTTTTAACTGCTGAAAATTTTGAGCGAATGATAAAGCTAGGAAATCGTTGGGCAGATGGAGTTGAGCAAAGTATTAAAAAACATAAGCTTTCCTGGACAGTTAATCGCTTAGGAGCCAGGGCTGAGTACATGTTTGCCTCAACTGCTCCTACTACTGGCAGGCAAGCAGCTGATGCTGGTGATTTTGAGTTAGAGCAATTTATTCATCTTAGAATGCTAAATGATGGATTTTTGATTACACCCTTTCATAACATGGCTTTGATTAGTCCAGATACCACTATCAATGATGTTGATGCCCACACACAGGCCTTTGAAAAAATGTGTTCTGATTTAGTTAAGTAGTTTTACTTTAAATCAGATATGGATAAATCACTTGAGCTGCTGCCAATTAGCCAAGTGCTGCATTTTGCTGATCAACCACTTGCTTGGAGCCTTAAATTATGGGCAACTGGTAAGTAGGAGTTTTCGGAGCAGGATTGGCACAATTCTTATGCGAATACAAAAAAATCTGATTACCAAAATTGGGATTTAGCTGGCACCGATCAGGAGCTGCTATTTCTGGCAATGGTAAATGTGGCCGGAAAGCAGGAGGTAGTTGCCTCAATTGGGCTATGTGATTTTGATGATTTTGAGGAGTTAAGAAAGTACAAACCTTGGATCGTGGCATTTGTAGTTAGGGAAGATCTACGGGGTAGTGGTGTTGGCACACAAGTTTTGCAATTAATGGAGCGCAAAGTAGTTGATTACGGAATTTCACATATTTATCTTTGGACTGAAGGGCAGAGGGCGTTTTACCAAAATCGTGGTTATCAATTTGTTGAACAATTGATAAAAAAGGATCGTGTAATTGATGTTATGGAAAAAAGTCTAAGTAGTTAATTATTTTTTCTTACTTTTTATAACTCTAATCTCAAGCAGGTTGGAAAAATTAGCCATAACTACCTTAGAGTGGGCTAGGTGGTGGGGTGGGTTGGCTAGGGCTGCTGCACGGTGCAGCTTGGCTGGGCCGGTTGTGCTTGTTTTGCTATGGGCTTAAGCGCTTAAAGGCCTGCTTGTGCTTACCCACAACTCGTGTCGCTCCCACACAAACCTATAGTGAGGGTTTATAGTTGTCTTTCACAACTTAATAGGCCAAAATCCAGTTTCTTCCGGCGTTATCCCACTACCGCATCCCCTGCGAGTAAACCGGAGCTCTTAATTTGGAATATTAAGAAGTGTAAGTCTGCAAAAAGAGTAAATACTGTAAAGGCAATTCCTAACCTTTCAATGTTTGTTGCTCATTTTGCGACCCCAATTTTAAGGAGAGATCATGCAAGTAACCGTTTATACGCTACCGTCCTGTGTGCAGTGTGACACGACGAAGAGGTATCTGGATAAAGGCAAGATCGATTACTCGATCGTTGATCTCAGTACTGATGAAGATGCTTACGAGATGATTAAGTCTCTGGGGTATCAGCAGGCACCAGTAGTAATTGCTGGGGATGAGCATTGGTCAGGTTTTAGGCCAGACATGATCTCCAAGCTGTCGGTTGCCTAAAGTAATCTTTTTACCATCATGCCAAACATCGTCTACTTCTCAAACGTCTCTGAAAACACCAAGCGTTTTGTTGAGAAGTTAGATCTGCCAGCGGTTCGTATTCCGCTCCAGGCAAGTGATCAGTTAGAGGTAGCTGAGCCTTATGTGCTGGTTACCCCAACCTATGGCAATGGCAAGGATGAGTCAGGCGTTCCAAAACAGGTCATTAGGTTTTTAAATGTAAAAAAGAATAGAGATTTGATAAAAGGAGTTATTGCAGCCGGTAATACTAATTTCGGCGACAAGTACTGCTATGCCGGTGAATTAATCGCTAAGAAGTGTAATGTTCCCCTGCTTTACCAGTTCGAGTTAATCGGTACCCCACATGATGTTAGTGCGGTCAAAGAGAGAATGGATCTAATGTGGAAACAATTTTAATGGAAAAGCCGAAAGACTCGACCTATAGCTACCATGAATTAAATGCCATGCTCAATCTGTATGGGCCAGATGGCAAAATACAGTTTGATAAAGATCGCCAAGCCGCTCGTCAATACTTCCTGGAGCATGTAAATAAGAACACCGTCTTTTTCCATAACTTAAAGGAGCGGTTGGATTACCTAGTTGAGGGTGAGTATTACGAGAAAGAGTTATTAGATAAGTATTCATTTGAGTTCATTACTAAAATTCATGATTACGCCTACTCATTTAAGTTTAGATTTGAAACCTTTTTAGGTGCCTTTAAGTTTTATACGAGCTATGCACTTAAAACTTTTGATGGCAATCGCTACTTAGAGCGATTTGAGGATCGAATTGTTATGACTGCTTTGTTATTAGCAGATGGAGATGAGCAAAGAGCTATGACGCTAGTTGCTGAAATTATCTCTGGTCGTTTTCAACCGGCAACACCAACATTTCTAAATAGCGGTAAAGCTCAACGCGGTGAACTTGTTTCATGTTTCTTACTTAGAACTGAAGACAACATGGAGTCAATTGCCCGTTCTATTAACTCATCTTTGCAATTATCAAAGCGAGGTGGTGGTGTTGCACTACTACTTACAAATATTCGTGAAAGTGGCGCGCCAATTAAAAAGATTGAAGGACAATCTTCAGGTGTAATTCCAGTTATGAAGATGCTAGAAGATGCCTTCAGTTATGCAAATCAATTGGGAGCACGTCAGGGAGCGGTAGCGGTTTATTTAAAGGCGAACCACCCAGATATTTTGAAGTTCCTAGATACCAAGCGTGAGAATGCTGATGAGAAGGTTCGTATTAAGAGCCTTAGCTTGGGTGTAGTAATTCCTGATATCACCTTGGATTTAGCTAGAAAAAATGAAGATATGTATTTGTTCTCACCATATGATGTTGAAAAGGTATATGGCGTGCCAATGAGTGATATCTGTATTACCGAGAAGTATCAAGAGATGGTTGATGATGCCCGAATTCGCAAAGCAAAGATCAGCGCTAGAAAGTTGTTTGAAACTATCGCAGAACTTCAATTTGAGTCTGGTTATCCGTATATTGTGTATGAGGATACGGTAAACCGTGATAATCCAATTGCTGGCCGGATCAATATGTCGAATCTATGTTCTGAAATTCTGCAGGTTAATACCCCAACAACTTATAACGAAGATTTAAGTTATAACCAGGTTGGTAAAGATATTTCCTGCAACCTAGGTTCATTAAATATTGCAAAGACTATGGATTCACCAAACTTTCCATTAACTGTTGAAGCCGCAATTCGCGCTTTAACTGCTGTTTCAGATCTAAGCAATATTGGATCTGTGACCTCAATTAAGCAGGGTAATGATCAATCCCATGCAATTGGTTTGGGTCAAATGAATTTACATGGCTACTTAGCTAGAGAGCGAATCCACTATGGATCAGAAGAGGGTGTGGATTTTACAAATATTTACTTCTACACCATTTTGTTCCATGCACTAAGGGCATCAAATCTAATTGCCAAAGAGCGCGGAAAAACTTTTGTTGGCTTTGAGAATTCAAAGTACGCCACTGGTGAGTTCTTTAATAAGTACGTTCAAAATGAATGGAAACCAAAGACGGCCAAGGTAGTTGAGCTGTTTAAAGATTCAAATATTGCAATCCCAACACAAAAAGATTGGGAGCAGTTAAGAGATGAGATTAAGAAGTATGGAATTTACAATCAGAATCTGCAGGCAGTACCACCAACTGGTTCAATCTCATATATAAATAACTCAACTAGCTCAATTCACCCTGTGGCATCAAAGATTGAGATTAGAAAAGAAGGAAAATTAGGTCGGGTTTACTACCCAGCGCCATACCTAACAAATGACAACCTGGAGTACTATGCAGATGCATATGAGGTCGGACCTGAAAAGATCATCGCTACCTACTCAGCTGCCACCCAGCATGTTGATCAAGGTCTATCTTTGACTTTGTTCTTTAAAGATACTGCTACTACTAGAGATATCAATAAGGCGCAGATCACAGCTTGGAAGGCCGGGATTAAGACCATCTACTACATTAGAATTAGGCAGATGGCGCTAGAAGGTACTGAAGTTTCTGACTGTGTAAGTTGCATGCTATGAGTGATATGTTAATTAGTTCAAACGAGAGAGAAAACAAAATGAAGTTAGCTAGCAAGATTTCCCGTCCAGTAAATTGGAACAAGATTGAAGATCCAATTGATCTTGAGGTGTGGAATCGTTTAACTTCAAACTTCTGGCTACCGGAAAAAGTCCCGTTAGCTAATGACATTCCTTCCTGGGCAACACTGCGTCCAGATGAGCAAATTTTAACTATGCGAGTCTTTACTGGCTTAACACTGCTAGACACAATTCAAGGAACAGTTGGTGCAATTACCCTGATTCCAGATGCATTGACTATGCATGAAGAAGCTGTCTATACCAATATCTCATTTATGGAATCAGTGCATGCTAAGAGTTACTCTTCAATTTTTTCAACTCTATGTGCTACCACCGATATCGATGATGCATTTAGATGGTCAGAGGAGAATGTAAATCTGCAGCGTAAGGCTGAGATTGTTCTAAATTACTACCATGGTGATAATCCATTAAAGCGTAAGGTGGCATCAACGCTCTTGGAGTCATTCCTGTTTTACTCTGGTTTTTATCTGCCAATGTATTGGTCTTCAAGAGCTAAGTTAACTAACACTGCAGATTTAATTCGCTTAATTATTCGTGATGAAGCAGTTCATGGATATTACGTTGGATATAAGTTCCAAAAAGGAATGGAGCTTGAATCTCCAGCTTATCGCGCTGAAATTAAAGCTTATGCTTACGATCTACTTCTTGAGTTGTATGAGAATGAGATTAAGTACACCGCAGATCTTTATGACCCACATGGTTTAACTGAAGATGTTAAACATTTCTTGCACTACAACGCTAACAAAGCGCTGATGAACCTAGGTTTTGAAGCTCTCTTTCCACATGAGACTACTCAGGTGAATCCAGCAATCATGTCTGCCTTATCACCAAATGCTGATGAAAACCATGACTTCTTCTCTGGCTCTGGTTCCTCATATGTAATTGGAAAGCACGAGGCAACAAAAGATGAAGACTGGGAGTTTTAACCTTCTAGTTTTTATTGGAATTTATTCACCGTTATTGGTGGATAAAGTTCAAATGGCGCATTGCTGTGATTAATCTAGATAATAACCAAATAGGTTTTCTGCTTTCAGTATTTGCTGCCCTGGCCACCATGCTTGGCTGGCTCATAGTTGCGATAAAGAGAAACTTATCAAATTACCTAATTGCAATTGCACTGCTCTTTGCTGCAACTGCAATGATTGTAGTGAGTATCTTTGAGTTAATCCCAACAGCAAATACAGCAGGGTTAAATTTTGTGACCATCACTTTGTGGTTAGCAATTGGCGCCGCTACTGTTTTATTGCTTCGATTTGGGGCGGAAAAGTTAGAAATGAGTGGCAGCAAATTAGAAAATTCAGCGATATTGGTAGCAGCAGCACTTACCTTACATAACTTTCCAGAGGGCTCAGTTGCAATCTCAACCACAATAGTTGATTTTCAATCTGGCCTGATTTCAGCACTTGCAATTTCACTACACAATATCCCAGAGGGGCTAGCAATTGCGGTAACAGCAGTTGCAGCTGGCATGTCATCTAAAAAAGTGTTTGCACTGGTGGCAGCAGCAACTCTTGCAGAAGTTCTTGGTGCCACAGTGATTCTCTATGAAAGCTCAGCTCTATCTGAAGTGGTAGTGGCCAAGTTATTAACAGTTGTTGCTGGCATAATGCTTACTGTGGCAGCAGCTGAACTAATTCCGCATGGCTGGCACGCTATAAAGGATGCAAAGAAAAGTAAAAAGTAATCGGTTTTAGGTTTTTGCTACTTAGCATATTTAATGGCTGCAGCAATTAATTTATGTAAAAGCTTGGAATCTACCTGCCAATCATTAGGCAAACAAATAGTTTTCTTGTTGATTTTGTGGCCTTTGAAGTAGGTGGAGAACTCCTTAAAAACAGTTGCATTAAAGGGTGCAATTAGTATGTGATTTTTGGCAGTTGAAACGCCAAAGATGTACTCATCACCTAGTTTTAGCATTGGATGATTCCAGGCAATTACAAGATTTAGGGCAGGAAATTTAATTTGGATCACCTTGAAAATAGATTTAATCGTCTTTGCCTGAATTGGATCGATGCTTTTATAGTAATCAGTAATTGAATTAAACCTATGCGCGGACTCTGAGCCCCTTGAGTACATGACTAAAGCATTGGCATGGACTTGTGAGAATTTATACTTATTTCTTAGATGTGAAATTTGTTCCGGATACTTCTTATCTTTGATCTTTTCCATGACCGAAAACCAGTAAGACATTGGTTTTTGGTATCTTTTTTCAATTGCTGGAAAGTGGGCCTTGCGAGCTGGATCTTTTGTTGGCATCTACAGTTGTTTTCTAGGCTTAACAATCATCTGACTTTTATCAATTCGATCTGCTTTAAAAGAGTTAACTGGTGAGTTACTTGGATAACCAATAGCTAAACCACATAACAACCGGTAATCCTTTGAGATTTCAAACTCTTTGCGAATTACATCATCCCAAATATTTACTGCACCCTGCGCGCAGGTGCCAAGGCCGTGGGCGTGGGCTGAGAGCATTAAGTTCTCCATCATTAATCCCGCATCTGAAGCTGCATAGACATGAAGGCTTTTATGGATATAAATAAATAATTCAACTGGAGCGCCAAAGAATGAATAATTCTTTGCCCACTGCGCATCTCGCGCAGCTCTATCGCCACGTTTTACACCAAATAATTCATACAACTCTTTGCCGACTCGTTGGGCTCTTGGGCGAAGCTCGGCAACATATGGTTTAACAATTGTTCGATTACTAGTAGGAAGTCCGTATCGAGAATAGATAAGGCGTAATTTATTCTTAATTCCCTTGCGCATGATCTGCGAAAGCACACTCCACCTAGATAAAAACTCATTACTAATTCGATCTCTAACTTCACCAGTTGCGATCGCAACTTTAAATGGACGTGTATTTGACCAACTTGGCGCAGTTAGTGAGTCAGTAAGAATTTGATCTAAAATTTCCTGCGGTATTGGGGTTGGAAGAAAATCCCTAGTACTTCTTCGAGAGGCTAGAAACTCTGAAATCCATTTCGGATCAGGCCCAGATGTATTCACCTAGTAAGTCTAACTCCAATATTTGCTTCTTTCATAAAACCTGAATAAAACTCACTGATTTAGATAGTTTATTAGCGCATCTCGCTTTTCAACTAGATGTTTATACGCAAGCATTTCAGGCGGGAGAGTAGCTAAGGTTTTTGCAAATTGCTGGGCAGTTTGCGGATCTGATTTAATCCAATTAAACGGTTCACTTCGATTTCGAATTGTGAAAAGTAAGTACTTTTGATCAGCAGAGGCAGTTAGCGTCTGTCGCTCAGTTCGCCACCAATACTCTTCAACTTGTGCACTTTTTTCTAGGTAGAAGGGTTCGTGCAGTATCGAAGTTTCATGCAAAGACCAGTTCTTACGCCAGACTGGCCTGTCAGATCTAACCTTGTTAAAAGTATCACCCATAAATGGTTTTAGCGCTTGGTCATAACCGGGAACTGGAATGTGAATATCATCAATACTTTTCCCAATTTTCTCCAGCAAATTCCACCTTGATGGAAATATCACTACCGCAGTAACAAGGCGCCACATACCGTTATCACAGTAAAGCAAACAGAGATCTTCAGCGATTACCTTTGCTAGCTGAACAAAAGGGTGATCTTTCTCTAAATCTACATCAATACCAGTAGGAGAGTGTTTAATTGTTGTGCCATTTACTTGATAATCGTTGTGGTGTTTTTTTAAGTTTTCAACTAATTGCTCGGTGAAATACTTTACTGCAGCCTCATGACCCAACTCATCTTGGAAAACTTGATCTCTATTATCGGCAAGAATTCTGGCTCGCTCTTTTAGTTGAATATTTAAATCAGGGCCACCTTCAAGCCAGTGAGTTGTATCTAATTCTCGAAGCCCCATATTTAACCGAAAGGGCTTGCCATCACTTGCTGGTGGATAGGCAAAACTATTTGTCATAACGCAATTATGGTGGAGGATATAGAGATTAGACCAGTTATTTTATGCACTCTTTTGCCAGTCGCCATAGGCTTTGTTCTTCCAGTTTTGATGGGTAGAACTAAATAGTTTTTAAACTTACTTTGAAGTATTTCTATAACCCAATGATCGTGATTGAGAGAGCGTAGCTTGATACTGCGCAATATCTGCTGCAGTTTTATCTGATTGGATATTTTGCGCAGCTGTTGCCACTCCTAGCTCTAGACAATCTTGCACGAGCCAAGCTTGATGAATTCCATATACAACACCTGCTGCAAACGCATCTCCAGCTCCAGATGTGCCCTTAATCTGCGAAAGTGGAACCTTAACTGAGCCCTGTCGCCAAGTTTTTCCAGTTGAATCAGCAGCTACGCAACCAGCTGGTGTATGTATTACTGCAAGTTGTGAAACACCCAAAGTAAACAACTTATTTGCAATTAACTCCATTGTTATCCAATCAACATCAGAGTCTGCGTTTTCAACTTTAAAGGGGATATCTACTAAAGCACCTGCTTCCGATTCATTTATAATAATTGATGATAGATAAGGCAGGCAGGGCAGAACAAGTGCTTTCTCCCTTTCTGCATCTAGATGAATCATTTCTAAGTTGGTATGTATGCCAAGTGATTTTGCTCTTTTAAGAACTCGCACCCACCCTGATTCACCATTTGCATCGACCTTATCCATCTTGCTGTGAACACCAGGCGCACCAAGGTGCAAAATTTTTGGTTTATGTAGATCTATATCAATTACATCAAAATCTAAATCATTATTTGATCCGACATGGAAAAGAAATGTGCGCTTACCATTTGATTTTAAAATCATTGCATCGGTAAAGCCAGATTGGGGATTTGACGAGGTTTGCATCCTGTCATTGATCAATCCGATTTTAGAACTCTGATCGATTATGAACTTCCCATTAGCATCTTTTCCTAGACAGCCAATTGCCTCGATCCTTAATTGCGGGTCTAGCTGTTTAATATCAAATGCAATATTAAGTCCTGGTCCGCCAGTACTACTGGAGACCTCATCAATGGTGACAAGGGCTTCTAACTCTGGCAGGTGATCAATCTTTTTGGCATAGTCAACGGTAATCGTGCCTATGCTTAGCACACCGCTGCGCACTTACTCTCCGAGCAGGGCTGGATCAGTAATCTGTAAATCAGAATCTAATGAGCGAAGAGGAGTGATCTTTAACTTCGCAAGGGCAGCGTGGTAATCCTTAACCGCTTGCGTAGGTGAGATCTTTCCTTCGATTACTGGTCTCATTAAACGAACAATGTCAGTTTGAGATTCAGCTCGCTGAATTTTTCTACCAAAAAGTGCCACTCTGGCTCCGGCTTGCTCACCACGTTGTAGTAGTTCAAATGTGTCTCTAGTTGTTCCGGCAGAGCCACCCAACAAACCTACGATTGTTGAAGAATCATGCTCTACTAGTTCGCGCAAATGCTTTCCACCGTTGTATGCAATCTTCAAGAAAGCAGGACGCTCTGCTTCTGTAACGCCGGCAAGGGTGCGAATAATATGGTCATTGACCATGCTTGGCTCATCACTTTTTTTCATTCCAACTGGTGCGTTTGGGTTGAATACTTCCATAAAGTGGCGAACTCCTAGATCTGCAGCTTCAATTCGAAACTCTCGATATGCCTGCAGGGATCGCAGATCGGCATCTAGATCATTATTAAAGGTTAGTGAGTAAAGAACTAAGTCGCAGAACTTTCTAATTCGCTTTAAATTAACAGTTTGAAAAGGGATGGACTTGTTTACTGGATAGTTAGTACCACGTGGATTCCAAATATCAGTTGCATCATTTCCGCGTATAGCTAAAGTTACCTTTTTAAAGTTTCCTGGTTTCTTGGCCAGCTGCTCACCATTCGATGCTGATGTAAGCATGATATCTAGTTGGCCCTGATTGATCAGCGTCTGCATGTGCGAGATGTAATCTTGTCTGGTTCTATATATTCCAGGTCCTGAGTCACCCCAAGTTTTACCTGGGTGTGGTGCTGGAGCCATGACGCCGAAAGCCATATCGGCATCCTTGGCATCGGCAATAATGAAATCTTCTGGCTTGTATTTTCCGGCGTGTATTTTAGCTAATTTATGGTCTAAGTCTCTTGCAGGTTTCTTATTTGTAGGCATTAACTGATCTTATTGCTCAAGTTTTAGCATGTCAATCATTTCCTTGAAATTTATGCACGATTCTTAATCAAACGATATATTTATAATCGAATTGTAATTAGTAGCTAATTCTGTTATGAAAGATTCAAGACAGATTATGATTTTCTACTGATAAGTATTATTTCTAATTTGCTAATTTTACATTCAAAGTATTTGATTATGAGTGGACGATACTGGGATCGAACCAGTGACCCCTTCCATGTCAAGGAAGTACGCTACCGCTGCGCTAATCGTCCGCAACTAAAGTCTACCCGCGACCGAAATCATCCTCAATTCGCTCGATATCATCCTCACCAAAGTAGCTACCGGTTTGTACTTCAATAAATATTAGTTCGACTTCACCAGTGTTGCTTATCCGATGGGCAGCACCTTGTGGAACTGTAATTATTGAACCCCGAGATACCTGAATAACTTCACCATCAAGTGTTGCCTCACCGCTGCCATCAGTTATATACCAATGCTCACTTCGCTTTTGGTGGCGCTGATAGGAAACGCGCTTTCCTGGTAGAACATGAATAGATTTAACTTTATATGTTGGGCTCTCTTGGAGCACCTGATATCTACCCCAGGGTCTCTCGGACTTTTCTAGCATGGAATTACTTTAAGCCCTAAACTAGCAATATGAATAATCTGGGAGCTAAACCTGAGAAATTGCCATCCAATCAGTTTGACCATTTTTATAAGGGTGGATACCGAATAGGTAAATTACGAAATGGCCCAGGTGGGCCTATGCGGCCTGAGGAGTGGATTGGCTCAACCACCACAAGATTTGGCGAGAGTGTTAATGGGTTATCTAAGTTAAGTGATGGCCGGATATTAAAGGATGTAATTAACTCTAATCCATTGGATTGGTTAGGTAAAGCGCATGTAGATAAGTATGGAGTTTCGATTGAAATATTAGTAAAGCTATTAGATCCAGATCAAAGATTGCCAGTTCACTACCATCCAGATAAAAAATTTGCTGCCGAAAATCTGCATTTAAATCATGGCAAAACTGAGGCTTGGATAATTTTAGAGGCACCAAAAGGTGCCAGGGTGGGACTTGGTTTCAAGCAGGAAATGACCAAGAATGAGGTTTCAACTTTAGTTAAAGCTCATGATTCAAATAAGTTATTGGATTTGCTTACCTTTATTGAAGTAAAAGCTGGCGATGCAATATTTGTGCCAGCTGGTGTAGCACATGCAATTGAATCAGGAATATTTGTTTTAGAGCTACAAGAGCCAACTGATTTATCAATATTGCTAGAGTGGGATGGATTTGCTGTCGATGGCGATAAAGATGGGCATTTAAATCTTGGTTATGAGCTTGCACTAGATGCACTTCGACTAACCCCACTTACCGATAGTGAGCGTAAAGAGGTTGTAACTCGATTTGAAGAGGCATCTAGTAAATCACAGGTAATTTTTAATGCGATTGCTAACTCATTTTTCAGGGCGGATTTTTTAGCTGGTGATGATCTTAAAGTAGAGGCTGGGTTTGGTATTTTTCTCTGCCTTACCGGTGAAGGTCACTTAGAGTTTAATAAAACCGAAAAGTTTTCAGTTAAAGCAGGGGATGCAGTAGTTATTCCACACTCTGCTGGTGGATTTAAATTAATTGGTTGCAAAGGAATTATCTCCAGACCGCCTGCTGCTTAACAATTTGGAGGTCGGAACGGGATTTGAACCCGTGTAGCGGGATTTGCAGTCCCGAGCCTCGCCTCTCGGCCATCCGACCTAGCATTTTTATTAGTAAAAACTACCAATTCATTTTGTGGAGCGGACGACCGGGTTCGAACCGGCGACCTGAACCTTGGCAAGGTTCCGCGCTACCAACTGCGCTACGTCCGCATATTGCGAGGGTGAAATCTATCGCATTATGCCACGGTGCGCACAATTGTATTTTATTTAACCTAAAACTGCCGTTGGCGGTAGCGTTCAAACATGGATTACTCCGATTCAACCTTTTGGATGGCAAATAGGCTGGCAACTGATTGTGTTGAGATTTCAAATGATCCAACCTGCCTTGATCGAGCTGGTTTTTGGGCGGTAGTTAATACCTTTGAAGGTAAATGGATATGCGCAAGGTTTGCAAATGTAATAGATAGCCCATTACCAATTTCAAATTGGCAGGGTGTTAGCACTGCGTGGCAATCATCCCAATCTCAAGAACACTTTGAGAGCAATGTTGATTTAATTAAACAACGGATTGCGCAAGGTGATATCTACCAAGTAAATCTCTGTCGGGTTTTAACTGCCGACTCAGATCAATCACTATTAGGACTTGCCGGAAAACTACAACAAGCAAATCCAGCACCATTTGCAAGTTACTTAAAGTTGCCAGGAATTGAAATCGCCTCTGCATCACCAGAGTTATTTTTAGAACGTAAGGGTGAAGTTATTAAGACCACGCCAATTAAGGGAACATCTAAGATTGATAATTTTGGCGATAAGGATCGGGCTGAGAATGTAATGATTGTAGATCTTATGCGTAATGACTTTGGTGCTATTTGTGAAGCTGGCAGCGTTGAGGTGCCAAGATTATTAGCTAGCGAGTCTCATCCTGGATTGTTTCATTTAGTTTCAGATATAACTGGCAGATTACGAAAGGGATTAAATTGGAATCAAATACTTTCATCCCTACTACCTGCTGGCTCGATAAGCGGTGCACCCAAGTCTTCTGCACTTAAAGTAATCAGTGAGATTGAGAAAATGGATAGGGGACCATACTGCGGTGTAATTGGTTGGATTGATAATGATCAAGCACTGCTGTCAGTGGGTATTCGTATATTTTGGTCAGTAGCGGATGGCAAGATTAACTTTGGCACTGGCGCAGGCATTACCTGGCAAAGTGATCCAAATAGTGAATGGGAAGAGACAGAGTTGAAAGCAAAGAGATTAATCGCTATAGCATCTGGAGTACTGGCATGAAATTGCTAATTAACGGTATTTCGCAGTCAGATGTTACTAAATTACCTAATTCAGATGCGCTTTTGCGTGGTGATGGTTTATTTGAAACCATACTTGCAATTGATGATAAGCCGGTAGCATTGGATCGCCATTTAGCAAGGCTAGAAAGATCAGCTGATAAATTACAAATTACATTACCTGCAAGTATCGATATTAAAGTTGGAATCTCTAATCTACTAGAGGCACAATCAGATCAATCAAAGGTTCGCTTAGTGGTTTTAAGTGATGGTAATTGGTTTATCTCAGCAGAGCCACTAGTAGAGAGTGCGCAATCAGTTAGCCTTACTAAGTTTTCTGATCCCATTAATTCAAAGAGTGGATTAGTTGGGATTAAATCCATCTCATACGGCTTATCTTTGCTAGCTGTTAGAAAAGCTAAGCAACTTGGATTTGATGACTCAATATTTATTAATGAAGAAGGTTTTGTAGTAGAGACCGGCTTTTCCAATTTACTTATTCTCTCAGGCTCAACCTGGCAGACTCCAGCATTATCTACTGGTTGTTTACCTGGCGTTACAAGAGAGCTTTTAATTAAATGGTTTGATGTGCAAGAGATTGAATTAAGTTATGAGCAATTTTTAGCAAAAGATGCGATCTATACCACCTCCAGCCTTCGCTTGATTCAGCCGGTAAAGAAGGTAGATAACAAATTGTTTAATGAGAATCACCTTGGAAATGAGTTAATTACTCAATTTAAAGAGAAGTTGTTTAGTAATATTAATCCATGACCCCAATTATCAAACGAGTTTTAGTTGGAATCGTTGGTGGCTTAATTACTCTAATTGGAGTTGTGGCATTGGTAGCACCAGGACCAGGCTGGTTGATTGTTTTTACTGGGCTAGGAATATTGGCCTCAGAGTTTGCATGGGCAGCTCGAGTTCTTACATCTGCAAAAGGCGTTGCATCACGTGCAGTAGATGCAGCAAAGATTCAAAAAAAGCATCAGTTCTTAATTTTCGCAGGGATATGTTTACTCTCCCTGATTTTCCTAGTTATTTGGTATGAATACCTTCGTTAATAACACCTCTTTATCCTCTGCTTTGCTAACCTAGCCTTATGGCAGGCCAAATTAAGATCACAGTTGATGGCAAATCAACCTCGGTAGATTCAGATAAAAGGCCAACCCATCTTTTTGAAGATCGGCAAGATGTAGTTGTTTGCCGAATTAATGGTCAGCTGCAAGACCTTTGGAGTCCAATTAAGGATTCTGATGTTATTGAATCGGTCAGCATTCAATCACCAGATGGCTTAAATGTTTTGCGCCATTCAACTGCACATGTATTAGCACAGGCAGTACAGGAAGTTTTCCCGGAGACTAAATTAGGGATTGGCCCACCAATTAGAGATGGTTTCTACTACGACTTTGATCCTGAAAATCCATTTACACCTTCGGATTTAGAAAAATTAGAAAGTGCGATGCGTAAAATTGTTAAATCTGGGCAGAGATTTCGTAGGCGAGTAGTAACGCAGGCGGATGCATTAGCGGAGTTAAAAAACGAACCTTATAAATGTGAACTAATTGGCTTGAAATCTGGTGCTATTGAAGGTGACTCATCAGTTGAAGTAGGTGGGGCTGAGTTAACTATTTATGACAATTTAGGTAGAGATGGAAACCCAACTTGGAGTGATCTTTGCCGAGGTCCACATCTGCCATCTACTAAACATATTCCGGCATTTAAATTAATGAGAGCAGCAGGAGCATACTGGCGCGGTTCTGAAAAAAATCCCATGTTGCAAAGAATTTATGGCACAGCTTGGCCTAGTCAAGAGGATCTGGATAGTTATTTACATTTGTTAGAAGAGGCAGAAAAGCGCGACCATAGAAAATTAGGAGCTGAATTAGATTTGTTTTCATTTCCAGAAGAGATTGGTTCTGGCTTAGCTGTTTTTCATCCAAAGGGCGGAATTATTCGCAGAGCGATGGAGGATTATTCACGAAAGCGCCATGAAGATGAGGATTATCAATTTGTTTACTCACCGCATTTAACAAAAGCAGCGTTATTTGAAACTAGCGGACATTTGCAATGGTATGCCGATGGTATGTATCCACCGATGGAGATGGATCAAGAGTTTCATGCAGATGGCACTCTAAAAAAACCAGGTCAGAAGTACTACATGAAGCCAATGAACTGCCCGTTTCATAATTTGATTTATAAATCATCACCAAAGTCTTACCGTGATTTACCGCTGAGATTGTTTGAATTTGGAACTGTATATAGGTATGAAAAATCTGGAGTTGTGCATGGCATAACTAGAGCGCGTGGTTTTACCCAAGATGATGCTCATATTTACTGCACTAAAGAACAGATGGCAGATGAATTAGATTCACTACTTACATTTGTACTTAACTTATTGCGCGATTACGGCTTAACTGATTTTTACTTGGAGCTTTCTACCCGTAATCCAGAAAAATCTGTGGGTGAAGATATGGATTGGGAGAGTGCAACGGAGGCTTTGCGCAGCGCTGCTGATAAACAAAAATTAGAGCTAGTTTTAGATCCAGGTGGTGCTGCATTTTATGGACCAAAAATCTCAGTTCAAGCAAAGGATGCAATTGGTCGCACCTGGCAGATGTCCACAATTCAAGTAGATTTCCAACTACCGCAAAGATTTAATTTAGGTTATGCCGCATCAGATGGATCAATTAAGCAGCCAGTGATGATTCACCGGGCATTGTTTGGATCGATTGAAAGATTTTTTGGCGTGTTAACAGAGCACTATGCCGGTGCATTTCCTCCATGGTTAGCACCAGTTCAGGTAAGGGCAATTCCAGTTGCGGATTCATTTACGCCATATTTATTAGATGTTGTAAAGCAGTTTAGACAAGCTGGAATTCGAATTGATATTGATACTTCAGATGATCGTATGCAAAAGAAAGTCAGAAATGCCCAGCTAGAAAAGGTGCCATTTATGATGATTGCAGGAGATGAAGATCAAAAGGTAAATGCAGTCTCATTTCGTTACCGAAACGGTGAGCAAAAAAATCAAATATCAATCAAAGATGCTATTAGTGAAGTTTTATCTGCGATAAAAGATCGTGCGCAAATATAAATGTCAGATCAATCTATTTCTGGTGGAGTTGGAATGCCGGATAATTGGCAACGACTCTGGGCACCGCATCGGATGTCTTATTTAGAAGGTGAAAATCGGCCACTACCCGGAAATGAAATTGAGTGCCCATTTTGTCGAATCTCAGGTTTAACTGATGACCAGGCATTAATTGTTGCTCGTGGCAGAGAAGCTTATGCAGTTATGAATCTTTATCCATATAACGCAGGCCATCTTTTAATTTGCACATTTAGACATGTAGCAGAGCTGCCAGAATTAACACCATCCGAACAAACTGAAGTTACATCTCTTACCTCTCACGCCATGAAGGTATTACGAAAAGTAAGCAATGCTGTTGGATTTAATATTGGAATTAATCAAGGAAGTGTTTCGGGTGCGGGAATCGCTGGTCACTTTCATCAACATATTGTTCCGCGATGGGCAGGGGATGCTAATTTCATGCCAATAATTGGTAAGACAAAGGTTCTGCCACAATTACTTCAAGATAGTAGGGCGTTATTAGCCTCTGGTTGGAATCAAGTTTAAAAATCTCTTTACCTCAGATATACCTAACTTATTTTTGAGAATAAATGGAATTGCTGGAATCACTAGGCCTTGAACAAATTGATCCCAACCACCTTCACTTAAGGCAGAGTTTAATTCCTCTTTAAACTCCAAAATTAATTCACGATGTTCACTGTCACTTGGAATTTGAGCTGCCTTATCAGATGAGTAATCAGTGATCATTTGATCCTCAAGATTTATAACTGCTGTTGGCTGGCCGTCATCGGCGTGAAGCACTAGGTATGGGGTGAGCACAGGTTCAAGCATCTTTCCCACAATTGCACTCATATCTTCAAAATCTACATCTCCATTTTCAAAATCAACTACTAACACAATTGCGGGAATGTATAACTCGCGAAAAGTTGGCCAATTGGAAACTACCTTTGCATCAATCCCATTTTTTGCACTAGCTACCACCAACACAACATCTGCAGTAATTAATGCTGGATCATAAATTTCGGCTACCGGCAACCCAAGAGCAGCGGCAATCTGCTCATTCTCAGGAGATATTCCAAGTATGAACCGTGCGTTAATTAGGTTACCCATCAGTGATAAGCCTACGATGGGAATTATGTTACAGCGCTCATTACGCGATCCAGTCGCCAAGATTATTTCGCCAATAGTTAGATCACTGGTCAAAATGGGCGTGAGCGCAAATACAATTTCAACATTTGGCGGGTTAGGCTCGATCGCTTCGGCGCTCTATTTTTTCCCAAAAGGTGATTTTTTTATTGGTGTAATTTTTGTAACTCTATTTGTGCTTTCAGATCTCTTTGATGGCGCGGTAGCTAGAGCCTCAAACAAAGGTGAAAGTAAGTGGGGAGCACTTTTAGATTCAACCTTAGATCGCTTTAGTGATGCGGCAATCTTCATTGGCGCGTTGTTGTTCTATATAGAATCATCGGATTCATTGGTTGTAGTGATTCTAGTTGCAGTATCTGCATCTTTTATGGTTTCTTATATAAAAGCTCGGGCGGAATCATTATTTATTGCTTGTAATGGTGGAGTAGCTGAGCGAAGTGAAAGATTAATTATCGTGCTAGTTGCTTATGGATTTCACGGTCTGGGAGTTGATTACGTAATGGCCATTGGTTTGTGGACCGTTGCTTTACTTTCACTTTTTACGGTATACCAGAGGATGATGATTGTATATAGAGCGGTGAATTAATGTATTTGCTATATCTGTTTGCTTGGAAATTTATCGGTATTTTGCCGGAAAAAACTGCTTATCAGTTAGCAAACTTAGTTGCCGATTACATAAATAAAAGAAATGGAAAGGGTGTAAAGCGACTTCGTAGCAATTATAGAAGAGTTTTACCTGAAATTTCAGAATCAGAGCTTGCAACTTTAACCAAGTCAGGGATGAGATCTTATTTACGTTATTGGTTTGATACTTTTCGTTTAAACAAGTGGAGCAAATCTAGAATCATTGAAACTACTTATGTGGTTAGAGAGAATTTACTTCGAGACCCGATTGCTTCTAAACAAGGATGTATTGTGGCTCTACCGCATGCAGGAAATTGGGATCATGCTGCAGCCTACTTTTGTTCAACTGGCATAACTTTGACTGCTGTAGTAGAAAAACTAAAGCCTGAGGCGATATTTAAACAGTTTTTAGCGTATCGATCTAGTATTGGAATTGAGCCAATAAGCCATAAGGAAAAAACTATTCCTTTACTATTGGAAAGATTGAGCTCTGGAAAGTTAGTAGCACTTGTTGCAGATCGAGATATGTCGCGAAGTGGAGTTGAGGTAAGTTTTTTAGGTGGGATTGCAAAGATGCCTGCAGGCCCTGCCACACTGGCGATAAAAAGTGGTTCCCCACTAATAACTGCCTATATTCGATACCTTAAAGATGGCATCGAAATCACTTTTGATGAAACGATAAAGTTACCTACATCTGGCAGTGAGGCGGAAAAAATTCAAGTCGTGACACAGTCAATGGCGGATAACTTTGCAAAGCGAATTAAGGATTCTCCAGTTGACTGGCATATGTTGCAAAGGATTTGGATAGATGAAGAATATTAGAATTGGAATGGTCTGTCCTTACGGTTGGGATACTCCCGGGGGAGTGCAGTCACATATGCGAGATTTAGCAGAGTATTTAATTGGTGAAGGCCACTTTGTTTCAGTTCTAGCACCGATTAGTGATGACACAATTGAATTTGAAGATTATGTTGTAAACGCAGGTAAGCCAATTTCAATTCCAGTTAACGGCTCGGTAGCCAGAGTTCTATTTGGACCATTAGCTAGTTCAAGAGCAAAGCAATGGATAGCCTCTGGTGATTTTGATTTACTGCACTTGCATGAACCTGCTATTCCATCCCTTTCCTTACTTGTATGTTCAGCTGCCGAAGGCCCAATTGTGGGAACATTTCATGTTTCAACTCCAAAGAAAAAAGCAATTTATGCAATTGGCCCAATCCTTGAACCTATTGTCGAAAAGTTAAGTGCTCGAATTGCTGTTAGCGAATTAGCAAGGTCAACTCTTAAGGATCACTTTGAAACTGATGCGGTTGTAATACCAAATGGAATTGATGGACAAAAATATGCTAACGCACAAGTTTCTAGTGAATACAGCGGGCCAAACACAATTGGCTTTATGGGAAGATTTGAGGAGCCACGTAAGGGCTTGCAGGTTTTAATTGATTCCCTTGCAATTGTTGCAAGATTTATTCCGGATGTAAGGTATTTAATAGCAGGTCCTGGAGATAGTGAAGAGTTTATGAAGAAATTAAACCCACAGTTACGCAGCCGGATAAGATTTCTTGGAAGACTAAGCGATAAGCATAAGGAGAGTTTCCTAAAATCTGTTGAAATCTATGTCGCGCCAAATACTGGTGGAGAATCCTTTGGCATTATTTTGACTGAAGCTTTATCTGCCGGCACCGCTGTGATTGCAAGTGATATACCAGCATTTAAAGCAGTTCTAGAAAATGGTGAGGTAGGGGATTTATTTAAAAACGAGGATTCTGCCGATTTAGCAAAAGCAATTGTTGGATTGTTAAGAGATGATGATAGAAGAAAAAAATTAGCAAGCAATGGCAGATTAAGTGCGCAAAAATATGACTGGCAAGTAGTTGCTGAACGAATCGAGAGTGTTTATGAGATGGCTATAGCTGGGGGACAAAGAGTTACTCTTTCTTCCGAAAATAGATTCTGGAGCAGGCGATGAGTTTAGAGAACCTAGGAATACTTCTACTTATAGTGTTAATTGGTTGGTATTTATCTTTTTCTGCCTCCCGCCTAGATAGATTGCATCATCGGGTTGAAACTTCATGGGCAACCCTTGATTCACTTTTACAGAAAAGGGCCGCACTTGCACAAGAAATTGTTGCAGAATCTAATTTAGATCCTGCTACTGCTTATCTAATTTCAACCTCTGCAACCGCAGCGCGTGATGCAAATATTATTGAACGCTCAGCAGCTGAGAGTGTTTTGTCAGAGGCGTTAAAGCTGGTTCAGAACGCAGCATTGGATAACTCTTTGGAGTTACGATCTGAGTTGTTGGTTGAATTATCTGATCTAACTAGCAAAGTTAAATTAGCGATAAACATCCACCTAGAAGCCGTAAATGCCACCAGGAATGTACGATCTCAATTAATTATTCGATTATTTAGATTAGCTGGTAAGGCTCCATTACCAGTCAGGTATGCATTTGAGGATGACAGCTTATGAGAATGTTTAAAAGAGGGATTCTAGTTTTATCATTAACAATAGTTTTTATCTCATTATTTAGTTTTACAAATATAACTGAAATAGTCAATAAGCCAGAAGTTGAAAAGAATCTTTTAAATGGTTTGCCTGGTGAGAATAACCAGATACTGGTAGTAAAAATTGATGATACAAAAGTAGCCCACCCACAAATTGGAATTGAGCAGGCAGATGTTGTTTATGTCGAACAGGTCGAATCTGGACTTACTCGTCTTGCAGCAATCTATTCATCCCTGCTACCGCCATTAATTGGTCCGATTAGAAGTGCTCGTATTTCGGATATCGAACTCTTAGCGCAATATGGTCGAGTTGGATTTGCATATAGCGGTGCGCAATCAAAATTGCGACCAGTTCTTGCTTCAGCAAATTTGGAGAACTTATCTGCTGAGAGAAATCCACCCAGTATTTACGGTAAGGATCTGAATCGACCTGGTCCGGTTAACATGATTTTAAAGCCAGCACAACTTCTAGAAAGAGCTAATGCAAGAGAAGGAACTATTATTGATAAGCCTAGTAAATCACCATGGACCTTTGGTAAGACACCAGAGAGTAAATCAACTGCTTCAATGGTAAAAATTAAATGGCCAAATGCGAAGTATGAACTTCGCTGGGATGCAGAGCTAGAGAAAAATTTAATTTACTTTGCTGGTGAAGCAAACTTGGCAGCATCGGGTGAGCACTTATATGCCGATACTGCAATTATTCAATTAGTTTCGATTACGCCATCTATCTACGGAGATAAATTTGGCGGTGTTACACCGTTTAGCAAAACTATTGGCAACGGCAAAGCAATCATGCTTCGGGATGGTTTTAGTTATGAGTTGACTTGGCAGCGCGATAGTGATGCAGATGCAACTACTTGGCGCCATTTAGATGGCGAAGTTGCGAATTTTAAACCTGGTCGAATTTGGGTTTTTCTAACCGATCAGCAACCAGAAATTACCCCCTAATACGCCTAGTTGTGTGAGCAGGGCTTCACTTTTATTGTTCTTGACCTAATCAATTAATTAGTACACTTATCCACTAGGGATTTTCAAGGAGTCAAGATGGCTAAGGAAACAGGAACAGCGCGAGTAAAACGCGGCATGGCAGAAATGCTTAAGGGCGGCGTAATTATGGATGTTGTTAATGTCGAGCAAGCAAAGATTGCAGAAGATTCTGGCGCTGTTGCTGTAATGGCACTAGAACGCGTACCAGCAGATATCCGCGCCCAAGGTGGCGTAGCTCGTATGTCTGATCCTGACATGATTGCTGCAATTCAAGATGCAGTTTCAATTCCAGTAATGGCAAAAGCTCGTATTGGACATTTTGTTGAAGCCCAAATATTACAGACTCTGGGTGTGGATTACATTGATGAGTCTGAAGTCTTAACACCAGCAGATTATTCAAACCATATTGATAAATGGAATTTCACTATTCCATTTGTTTGTGGGGCAACTAACTTAGGTGAAGCTCTTCGTCGAATTAATGAAGGTGCTGCCATGATTAGATCTAAAGGTGAAGCAGGAACCGGTGATGTTTCAAATGCAACCACACATATGCGCACAATCTCATCAGAGATTCGTCGCCTTACATCAATGCGCGAAGATGAATTATTTGTGGCAGCAAAAGATATGCAAGCACCATATGAATTAGTAAAAGAGGTTGCAAGTACTGGAAAGTTACCAGTTGTACTATTTACAGCAGGTGGAATAGCAACTCCAGCAGATGCAGCAATGATGATGCAATTGGGTGCAGATGGAGTATTTGTTGGCTCTGGAATATTCAAATCTGGAGATCCAGCTAAGCGAGCTGCTGCTTGTGTTAAGGCAGTTACTTACTTCACTGATGCTAAAGTAGTTGCAGATGTTTCTAGAGGCCTAGGAGATGCAATGGTTGGCATTAATGTTGCTGATATTCCAGTTCCTCATAGACTCGCGGAGCGGGGCTGGTAATTGTGAAAATTGGAGTTCTTGCACTCCAAGGTGATGTTCGTGAACATATCCAGTCATTAAGTGATTGTGGCGTCGATGCCCTTGCAGTTAAAACAATTAGCGAAATACAAAGTATCTCAGCCCTGGTTATCCCGGGTGGAGAGTCCACGACTATTGCTAAGTTGGCGCGGTCATTTGATTTATTCGACTTAATTTCAGATCGAATCAAGAGCGGAATGCCAACATATGGTTCCTGCGCAGGCATGATTTTATTAGCAAATAATATTATGGATGCAATTGAAGGCCAAGAGAGTTTTGGTGGTATTAATATGGTTGTTAGAAGAAATGCTTTTGGCAGACAAATAGATTCATTTGAGACAGATATTAAGTTTAAAGGAATTACCGAACCCAAGATTCGGGCGGTTTTTATACGTGCACCTTGGGTAGAATCAGTTGGTAGTGAAGTTGAAGTTTTGGCGGAAGTTACCGACCCAGACGGCGTTAATCATCCAGTTGCAGTACGTCAAGGTAATTTACTTGCCACTTCATTTCATCCAGAGTTAACAGGTGATAATCGAGTTCATAGATATTTTGTTGAGAATATCTGTAATCAGCTAGCTACTTTCTAAGGATAAATCATGAGCGGTCATTCCAAATGGGCAACCACCAAACATAAGAAAGCAATTATTGATTCAAGGCGTGCAAAGAATTTTGCAAAGCTGATAAAGGCAATCGAAGTCTCTGCAAGAGCAGGTGGTGCTGATATCTCAGGGAATCCAACCTTGTTTGATGCAATTGCAAAAGCAAAGAAAAGCTCTGTGCCAGCAGATAACATCGATCGCGCAGTAAAGCGTGGTGCAGGACTTGAAACTGGCGGTAAAGAGTGGGAAACCATCATGTATGAAGGTTATGCAGCAGGTGGAGTTGCGCTATTAATTGAATGTCTATCAGATAACCGAAACAGAGCAGCTTCTGAAGTACGAGTGGCGGTAACGCGTAATGGTGGGAATATGGCAGATCCAGGATCTGTTTCATATCTATTTAATCGCAAAGGTGTACTGATAGTTTCCAAGCAAAATGGAAAAGTTACCGAAGACTCTATTCTGGAAGTTGTACTTGATGCCGGCGCTGAAGAAGTAAACGATCTTGGCGATTCATTTGAAGTAGTTTCGACACCATCTGATCTAGTTTCAGTTCGCACTTCACTACAAAAGGCCAGCATTGATTACGATTCAGCAGAGACTTCATTTCTTCCAACTATGTCGATTCCAATTGATGGCCAAACAGCCAAAAAAGTTTTTGAATTGATTGAGGCAATCGAAGAACTAGATGATGTGCAAAATGTCTACGGTAATTTCGATGTTTCAGATGAGGTAATGGCGAGCCTTAGTTAATAAGTAAATTTCGCTGATTAGGCTTCACCTATGCGAGTTTTGGGAATAGATCCTGGATTAACTAGATGCGGTATTGGGATTGTTGACTCTTCAGGGCCCCAGAATCTTAAAATGATTGGTGTTGGAGTGATTAAAACTGATCCAGAGGACGCTTTAGAGTATCGGTTATTAGAATTAGAAAAAGAAATTTCTATTTGGATAACTAAGTTTAAACCTGATGTTATTGCAGTTGAGCGCGTTTTTTCACAGCTTAATGTAAGGACTGCAATTGCAACTGGGCAGGCAGCTGGCATCGCGCTATTACTTGCAGCAAAAAATGGTATTCCAGTAGGCGTACACACTCCGAGTGAGGTAAAGGCAGCAGTAACTGGATCGGGCCGAGCTGATAAAAAACAGGTGGCGCAGATGGTAAAGAGATTGCTTAAATTAGAAGAAATTCCCAAACCGGTCGACAGTACTGATGCTTTAGCGCTTGCAATCTGCCATCATTGGCGAGGTGTAGGAAATACCCGTTTGGCCAATGCAAAGAAAAAGGCGCTTAAGAAAAAATGATTAGCTCAATTGCAGGAATTGTTAAGTCCTCAACATTAAATGCAGTAGTAGTTGATGTGGGCGGAATCGGTGTTTTAATCCAAGTTCCTAATCGAATAGCTGCTGGCATACAGATTGGAAGCAATGCTAGTTTTCATACATATTTAGTTGTGCGAGAGGATGCACTAACACTATTTGGCTTTGTGGATCAAACGGATAGAGACTTTTTTGAATTGCTTTTATCAGTAACAGGAATCGGACCAAAGGTTGCACAATCAATATTGTCAGGCTCTGATTCTGCATCAATTGCTAGTGCAATATCTACGGGAAATTTAAAAGTATTAGAGTCATTTCCTGGGCTAGGTAAAAAAGGTGCGCAGAGATTGGTTCTAGAACTTAAAGATAAAGCGAGCCAATTCGCAAATGCCGGTACAAGTTCAAATTTTTCAACAAGAAATCAAGTCGAAAATGCTCTGCAAGGTTTGGGTTATTCAGCTAAGGATGCTGCAAGCATGGTTTCTCAAGTTGCAAGTAGCACCAAAGTTGAGAATTTAACCTCAGCTGAGATATTAAAATTGGCTTTAAAAGTTAGTGGTAAGAATTAATGAGTGAACGAATTATTAATAATGGCGCTGATGATGCTGAAAGAATTGCCGAACTAGCTCTACGCCCAAAGACTTTAACTGAGTTTGTCGGACAGTTTAGAGTTCGAGACCAGTTAAATCTACTGTTGACAGCTGCTAGAGAGCGAAAAATGGTTGCTGACCACATACTTTTCTCTGGGCCACCAGGGCTTGGAAAAACAACACTAGCAATGATTGTTTCATCTGAAATGGGTGCTCCAATTCGCATCACATCTGGTCCTGCAATACAACATGCCGGAGATTTAGCTTCGATACTTTCTTCACTTGTTGAAGGGGAGATTTTATTTATAGATGAAATTCATCGAATGTCTAGGCCTTCAGAAGAGATGCTTTATATGGCCATGGAAGATTTTCGTGTTGATATAATTGTTGGCAAAGGTGCTGGCGCTACATCAATTCCTTTAGAGTTGCCACATTTCACCTTAGTTGGTGCTACAACTAGGGCTGGACTTCTTCCTAGTCCGCTTCGGGATCGTTTTGGTTTTACAGCACAATTGGATTTCTACGAATCAGATGAGTTGTCACAAATTATCAAACGTAGCTCTGAGTTATTAGATATCAAAATTGATGGGCAGGCAATAATTGAAATTGCATCTAGATCACGCGGCACACCAAGAGTTGCAAATCGATTACTACGGCGAGTACGTGATTATGCACAAGTTAATAAAGAGAAAGCGATTCAAGTAGTTCACGCCCAAGCTGCTTTAAAAATTTATGAAGTAGATGAGATTGGGTTAGATCGCTTAGATAACTCTGTATTGACTGCTTTAATCAAAAATTTTAATGGGGGACCAGTTGGTGTTTCTACGTTGGCCATGTCAGTTGGTGAAGAGATTGAAACTATAGAGTCCCTTGCAGAACCATTCCTAGTAAGAATGGGATTCATTGCTCGGACTCCAAGAGGTAGAGTTGCAACAGCTGCTGGTTGGATGCATCTTGGTATTAAGCCTCCACTATCTGCACAGATAGGCACTGATGCCACACTTTTCGATCAAGATCCAGATATCGCTCAGTAAGTGTAATTTCTCAGCAAATAGCGCATAAATTGCTACATGCTTGCTGGATTTCTCAATAAAGTGTTGAAAGCATAGAATTGGCCTCCATGTCCGCCAATAAAATAGCAAATACTCAGTCACGAGCTCTTCGTACAATCACTATTTTACTTTTATCGGTTGTCGCATTCACTGGAGTTGCATTTGCAATCGGATCTACAACATTTAAATTAGGATTAGACTTACAGGGCGGAACTAGCGTTACTTTGCAGCCAAGAATTGAAGCTGGTGCAAACGGAAGTGTTACCTCTGAATCAATTGATCAAGCAGTAGCAATTATTCGCCAGCGTGTTAACTCATTAGGTGTAGCTGAGTCCGAAGTAGCAGCTCAGGGAACTGGCGCAAATCGTCAGATTATTATTTCAGTTCCGGGTGAGACCGGTAGAAGAATTGTTGATTTAGTTGGACAGACAGCAGAACTTAGATTCAGACCAGTATTGGTCGAGGGTGCAGCAAATGCGACTTCAGTAAGTACTGATCCAGCATCTCTGCCCGCTGGTGTAACTCCAGAATTGAGTGCGCAGTTTGCCAGCCTTGATTGCACATTGCCACAGAATCGACAAGGTGCTTCTGGCGGTAATGAAACACAGGCAGTTGTGAGTTGCGATCGTGGTGGAATTGCTAAATATATTCTTGCTCCAGCTGAGGTATTAGGAAAGCAAGTAACACAAGCAACATCATTGATAGATCCGCAAGGCGGATCAGGCTGGTATGTAACTTTAGATTTTGATGGTGAAGGCACAAGTAAGTTCGGTGCAATGACCTCTCGCCTTACCTCACTACCAGCACCTCAAAATCAGGCTGCGATAGTTTTAGATGGTTTGGTTTACTCAGCGCCAAGAATCAATGAAGCCATCAACACAGGCACAGCACAAATAACCGGAAACTTTTCACAAGCAGATGCACAAGATTTGGCCAATGTTTTGAAGTATGGAGCGCTACCACTGGCTTTTGATCGCGGTGAGGTTCAACAAGTTTCTCCAACATTAGGTGCCGAGCAACTTCGAGGTGGCTTAATCGCTGGAATTCTTGGATTATTACTTGTCTTTATTTACTCAATCGTCTACTACCGCGGCCTTGGTGTTGTTTCGGTTAGTTCACTACTAGTCGCAACAATCATGACCTTACTTTCATTCTTACTCTTAGGTGAGTGGATTGGATTCACTCTTACTCTTGCAGGAATTGCAGGTGCGATTGTGGCCATTGGTATTACTGCCGATTCATTTATTGTTTATTTTGAACGTGTTCGAGATGAAATTCGTGAAGGAAAATCAATTAAGTCAGCAGTTGAAACTGGATGGATCAGAGCTAGGCGCACAGTAGTTGTAGCCGATGTTGTTTCAATGATTGCAGCAATAATGCTCTACTTCTTTGCAGTAGGTGGTGTTAGAGGATTCGCTTTCACACTGGGATTGACAACCATTATTGATTTAATTGTGGTCTTTTTCTTTACAAAGCCACTTGTTACTTACTTAGCAAAATTCTCATTCTTTAATGAAGGTCATTCACTTTCTGGATTTTCAGCAAAATCAACTGGTTTAGTTAAGAGTTCTACAGAAAATCTGGAGGCTTAATAATGGCTAAGTTATCGGGATTGGGAGGCCGCCTATATCGTGGTGAGACTTCAGTTGATTTCATTGGTAGACGTAAAATTTGGTACTCATTCAGCTTACTTTTAATTGTTCTGTCAGCAGTTACGATCTTTACTCAAGGATTACACCTTGGAATTGAGTTCAAGGGCGGTTCATCATTCACCGTCAACTCCACATCTGCCTCAATCCAGGGTGCAGAAGAAGCAGTTGATACTGCCGGAATACAATCTCAAACAATTATTCAGAAGATCGGCAACGATAAAGTAAGAGTTCAAACAGATGCATTATCTGCATCCCAGCAGGCAGCTGTTGAGAATGCTTTAGCCACTAAATTTGGTGTTTCGATAGATTCTATTGACTCACAAATTATTGGACCATCATGGGGTGAAGAAATTACTCGCAAGGCAATTCAAGGACTTGTTGGATTCTTGCTAGTTGTAATGATCTACCTGGCCATGGCACTTGAAGGAAAAATGGCCATTGCTGCGATAATTGCAGTTATTCACGATGTGTTTATAACTGTAGGAATTTATGCTTTGGTTGGTTTTGAGGTAACTCCTGCTACCGTAATTGGGTTCTTAACCATTTTAGGTTATTCACTTTATGACACTGTAGTTGTCTTTGATAAAGTAAGGGAAAACACAAAAGGAATTGCTGCTAGCGGGCGAAGCACATATTCAAAGGCTGCAAATCTTGCAGTTAACCAAACTATAGTTAGATCATTTAATACTTCTTTAGTTGCATTATTGCCAGTTGGTTCGATTTTATTTGTTGGTGCCGGCTTATTAGGTGCTGGAACATTAAAAGATCTTTCACTTGCACTCTTCATTGGATTAGCAACCGGTACATACTCTTCTTTGTGCATTGCTACACCAATCCTTGCCGGATTACGTGAGCGTGAGCCGGCAATGCAAGCTTTGGCTAAGCGAGTGGGTAACCGTGCCGATAAACCAGTAGCAGCTACTACATCTTCTACTAATTCCACCGTTGAACGCGGTCCAAGAAATCAGCCAAAACGCGATCGCCGTCGTTAAAAACTTGAATCAATAACAGGGTAAGCGCGCTATGACAACAACACAATTGTTAAAGCCGCTAGTTGATGGGTTATCTCAGTCCCACCCAGGTTTTTCTGCGCAGGATCTTGAGAAAGCTTTTCTTGTAGCACAAAAAGCTCACACAGGTCAGGTAAGAAAATCCGGCGAAGAGTACATCACGCATCCGGTTGCAGTTGCTCAGATACTTATTGATTTAGGTATGGACCTACATACTGTCATGGCTGCATTACTTCATGACACTGTGGAAGATACTTCTTATTCAATTGAACAAATAAAAACCCAATTTGGTGATGAGGTTTCATCTCTTGTAGATGGTGTTACAAAGTTAGACAAATTAACTTACGGACCAACAGCTGAGGCTGAGACTTTAAGAAAGATGGTTGTTGCTATGTCTCGTGACATACGAGTGCTAGTTATCAAATTAGCAGATCGCTTACATAATGCTAGAACTTGGGATTTTATTGAGCTAGAAAAAGCCAAGCGTAAAGCTCGCGAAACGATCGATATATACGCACCGCTAGCGCACCGACTTGGAATGAATGCAATTAAGTGGGAGCTTGAAGATCTATCTTTTAGAGTTTTAGAGCCAAAGAAATTTGAAGAAATTGAACGATTAGTAGGGGAGCGCTCACCAGCTAGAGATTTGTTAACAAGTGAAGTTGTAGATGCCATTAAAACTGATTTAGATTTAGAAGGCATTACAGCTCAGGTCACTGGAAGAAAAAAACATTTCTATAGTGTTTACCAAAAAATGGTAGTTCGCGGTCGTGAATTTAATGAAATTTATGACCTCGTAGGAATTAGGATATTGGTTGACTCAGTTAGGGACTGCTACGGAGTTCTAGGATCAATTCATGCCAGGTGGAGCCCTGTGCCTGGAAGATTTAAAGATTATATTGCGATGCCAAAGTTTAATCTTTATCAGTCACTACATACAACCGTTATTGGACCTAATGGCAAGGCTGTTGAAATACAGATAAGAACCTTTGATATGCATGCAAGAGCTGAATTTGGTATTGCAGCACATTGGAAGTATAAGCAGAAAAACAAAGAGTCAAATTCAGCTCCCGATGTTCTATGGCTACGCCAACTTCATGAGTGGCAGCAAGAGAGTGAAGATGTATCTGACTTTTTAGAAACACTTCGTTATGACTTACGAACTCCAGAGGTTTTTGTCTTTACACCTAAAGGTAGTGTGATTGCATTGCCATCAGGATCAACTCCAGTTGATTTTGCTTATGCAGTCCATACCGAAGTGGGTAATAAGTGTGTGGGAGCAAAAGTAAATGGCAAGTTAGTTCCACTTGAATCCCACTTAACAAATGGTGATGTTGTTGAAGTGGTTACAAATAAAGGCTTAACCGCTGCACCAAGCCATGATTGGCTAAATTTTGTGACCTCCTCTCGGGCTCGTTCAAAGATTAAGGCTTGGTTTTCAAAAGAGAGGAAAGAAGAGGCGATTGAAGCTGGTCAAGAATCAATTGCTAGGCAGATGCGCAAAGCTGGGTTGCCAATTCAAAAAAATCTAGGCGGACATGCTCTGTTGGAGTTAGCTCATGAACTCAGATATGAAGATATAGAGAGCATGTATGAGGCTGTAGGTAATGGACATGTTTCAGCGCACTCTGTAATTGAAAAACTAATGGTGTTAATTGGCACAGTTGATACGCATCCAGAAAATGATTTATCGCCATTAATCGCTCCAGTTAAGCGTGAACGAAAGAGCATTACTGGTATTGATGTTGAAGGAGCAGAAGATGTACTAGTAAAACTAGCCAGGTGTTGTGCTCCAGTACCGGGAGACTTAATCACTGGTTTTATAACCCGCGGCAGTGGAGTTTCTGTTCATAGGAGTGACTGCATAAATATGGCAGATCTACAGGTTCATCAGGGAGATCGAATCGTCGCTGTAAAGTGGAATAACTCAGCAAAAAGTACATTCCTAGTTAATATTCAAGTCGAAGCTCTAGATAGGGCTCGATTACTTTCAGATGTTACAAAAGCGCTCTCTGACCAACATGTAAACATTCTTAGTGCGTCAGTTGTAACCAATAAAGATCAGACAGCTATAAGCAAATTTCTCTTTGAAATGGCAGATGCATCGCATCTTGATACGGTTTTAACTGCAGTTAGATCTGTTGAGGGCGTTTACGATGTAAACCGGGTATTTAATAATTAAGAAGTAAATTCAGTAAGACCCTTTTGTGCTTGTTCTAACCAAACACGTCTAGCAGCTGCAGCTTCACGTGCGACCATTGCTTTTGCTGTCTGGCCAGCCGCTTCAGCTTTTTCAGCCTGCTTTTCATAGTTTGCAATTGCCTCCGCCAAGCCCTGAACAACTTTATTTGCTTGCGCCTTAGCAGTTGGATCACTCTTCCGTTGGAAGTTTCTTTCTAATTCATGAATTTCATCTTCTACTTTCTTAAGTCTGCTATCAAAAGCAGCTCTTTTCTTACGATCGGTCATACCAATTTTTTGCCACTTACCCATAAGGTCATAAAACTTGTTCTTTGCTGATTTGATATCAGTTATCGGAAGAAGGGCTTCAAACTCAACGATCATTGCTTCACGCTTAGAGAGATTTTCTGCCATTGAACCTTTACGCTTTTCCATATCTGCATTTTTTGCAGAAAAGAATGCATCTTGAGCAGTTTTAAATCTTGCCCAGAGTGCTGTATCAGAAGATTGCTTTCCTCTGCCAGATGCTTTCCACTGACCCATGAGAGCCTTAAATTGCTTTGCGGTGTTAACCCAATCTTTTGAGTGGGTAAGGCTTTCTGCTTCTTTAACAATTACTTCCTTCAAAGATGCGATCTTTTTGTGCTCTGAATCTAGGCCAGCGAAGTGAGTTCTTCTTCTTTTATCAAACTTATTACGGGAAGATGAGAATCTTTTCCAAAGAGCAGCATCAATTTTCTTATCTAACCGTGGCGCTTTCTTCCAATCATCAAGAAGTTCTTTTAGGCGAGCAGTAGTTACTTTCCATGCCACTGAATCGACCAAAGATTCAGCCTCTACAACGATTTTTTCTTTAATTGCAGTTGCTTCTGCTTTTCGTGCCTCTCGCTCTGCTGCTTGAGCAGCCTTCTTCGCTTGGTATGCACCTTCGTGCTCAGTAATTAAAGCTGGAATTTTTTCAAGTGAGTTAGCTAAATTCTCCAGATCACCAACACCATTCAAATCTTTTATTTGATTTCTAAGTTTATTTACAGCTTCATGAGCATCACTTGGAACCATTGCCCCGGATCGAATTCGTGCTGCAAGAAGTGCAACTTCTGAAGCAACCATCTCAAATTTTTTAACAAAATATGCAAGTGCTTCATCTGGACTTTTACCAGGATATGAACCAACAGCACGGTCACCAGTAGGTGTGATTACATAAACTGTGCCATCTTCGCCAACGCGACCAAATTTTGCAGGATCTCCGATGAGTGCTGCTGCGGCCCCGGTACCTGAAAGGTTAAAAGAATCTTGATTATCCATTGTGGTTTACCTTTCGTTGCACGATCGCTTTGGAAAGCTTTCGTTATGGGGTGGCGTTGTATTTAGGTGCTTAAAGGCATCCAAATACCTGTTTATTTCTGGCTAAAAGATAGCCTAGTGACCTGATATTTGGGAAATCCAAAGCAAGATCAGAGATGATAAATGGGGGGTGAGGATGCTTATTGATCGTGTCATAGCCTCATACTTTGAAACTAATTGCTGGATAATCGCGCCAGAATCGGGCCAAGAGTGTGTCATTGTTGATCCTGGAATTGGCAGCCCAGACTTAGTAGGCGAGATTGTAGAGAAGATTAGTGATCACAATTTAAAGCCGATTGCGATCTTGGTAACGCATGGCCATTTAGATCATATGTTTTCAGTCCTACCGTTAACTAAAACTATTCCAATGAGAACATTTATAACAAAAGCGGATCGCTTTTTATTGGAGAACCCAATGGGAGCGTTGGATAGTGGTGGAATCAGTGAGCAAATTTTAAAAGTTTTTGGCGGTAGTAAGTTTAAGGAACCATCTGATGTAATTGAACTTGAAGACTTTTCTTTTTTTGAACTGGCTGGACTTGAGTTTGGTGCAATATTTGCTCCCGGACATACAAAAGGATCGGTTGTATTTACGGTAAATGATGAGCAACTTATTTCGGGCGATGTCTTGTTCGCAGGGAGTATCGGGCGCACTGATTTACCTACTGGCTCAGCGCAAGATATGAAAAAAACCTTAAAAGATCGAATTTTGACTCTTCCTGATGAGTTAAATGTCCTACCTGGGCATGGTGAGCAAACTACAATTGGCACCGAGCGAGTTAGAAATCCTTTCTTGCAAAACGATTTCTTGGATCAGATTGGGCGGTGAAATTGAGTAAGTTTCAGGCCCCAAAGGGAATAAGTGAGTATTTCCCACCAGATTCAATTCAATTTGAGTATGTAAGGGATATTTTATTACAGAATGCAAAGCTTGCCGGCTATTCGCTTATCGAGTTACCAGTTTTCGAAGATACTGAAGTCTTTACTAGAGGTGTTGGTGAATCAACCGATGTAGTAAGTAAAGAGATGTATACATTTGAAGATAGAGGTGGCAGATCAATCACTTTACGGCCCGAGGGAACTGCTGGAGTTATGCGGGCGGTAATTGAGCACAATCTAGACAAAGGACAGTTACCGGTAAAGCTGTTTTATTCTGGTGCATTTTTTAGAGCCGAACGGCCACAAGCTGGACGCTATCGACAGTTCTATCAGGTAGGTATTGAAGCGATTGGTTACAACGATCCAGAGATAGATGTTGAAGTAATTGCTGTTGCAGATAATGCATTTAAAGCATTAGGTCTTAAACAATATACATTGAATATAACCTCTCTTGGTGATGCCAAAAGTAGAGATGCTCACCGAAAAGATCTTGTTAAATTTATTTCAACTCTAAAGTTAGATGAAGCTACCTCCGAAAGAGCTAAACTTAATCCGCTAAGGCTGTTTGATGATAAGCGTGAAGAAATTAGATCAAGTATGCAAAATGCTCCAGTTTTATTGGAATATTTAAGCCAAGACAGCTCAACTCATTTTGGAAAAGTTAAAGCCTTGCTTGAATCACTAAAAATTAATTATCAAGTAAATCCTAGAATGGTAAGAGGCTTGGATTACTACACCGGCACTACATTTGAATTTGATCACCCGCTACTTGGAGCTCAATCTGGTATTGGTGGCGGAGGTAGGTATGACGGTTTAATGGGATCCCTTGGTGGAGCAGATGTAAGTGGAATTGGATTCGGTCTTGGAATTGATCGAGTGCTTATGGCCTGTAAGGCTGAAAGTTCTTTGCCTTCATCCATAGAGCCTCTTGACTTATTTATTGTGCCAATCACAGATGATGCTAAAACGGTTAGCTTTAAACTTTTATCTGAACTTAGAAAATCTGGGATCAGGTGCGATATGGCCTATGGAGATCGAGGATTGAAAGGGGCAATGAAAGCAGCTGATAAAAGTGGGGCGATATATGCATTAGTTATTGGCGATGATGAAATTTCCTCTGGCAAGTGTGAGCTAAAAACAATGAGTACTGGCCAAGTTATTTCTAGTACTCTTAATACTTCAGATTTAATAAGTAAATTAGGGACTACAAAGTAATGTTACGCACTCATGATGCTGGTACTTTAAACGCAAAGAATGTAGATACTAAAGTTGTTTTGGCTGGTTGGGTAGCGCGCCGAAGGGATCATGGTGGAGTAGCATTTATTGATTTACGTGATTCAACAGGGTCGGTTCAAGTAGTAATTAATGATGAAAAAATAGCTGGTGAGTTAAGAGCAGAGTGGTGCGTACTAATAGAAGGCAATGTAAAACTTCGTCCTAGCGGAAATGAAAATCAAGAAATTCCAACAGGTGAGATTGAAGTTGTATGTGAATCATTACAGGTATTGAGCGAATCAGCTGCATTGCCATTTCCGGTTGACAGTGGAGATATTGGAAATATTTCTGAAGAGGTAAGACTTAAATATCGATACTTAGATTTAAGAAGAGAAGGGCCTGCTAAAAACTTAAGACTTAGATCTAAGGTTACAACTGCAATCAGAGAAGTTATGGCTGAATCTGAGTTTCTTGAAATTGAAACACCATATCTAACAAGATCAACTCCTGAGGGTGCTCGTGATTTTCTAGTACCGGTTCGACTTCAACCGGGCTCTTGGTATGCCCTTCCTCAGTCACCTCAACTTTTTAAGCAGTTGTTAATGGTTGCTGGTATGGAGCGCTATTACCAAATCGCACGCTGCTTTAGAGATGAAGATTTTAGAGCTGATCGACAACCTGAGTTTACTCAACTTGATATTGAGATCTCTTTTGCTGATCAATCTGATGTTTTAAAAATTGCAGAGAATGTTTTATCGAAAGTGTTTGAGAAGGTTATCAACTATAAAATCCCTACCCCGATTCCGCATATGACCTACCGAGATGCTATGAAAGATTACGGTTCTGATAAGCCAGATTTAAGATTTTCAAACAAAATAGTAGAGGTTACAGAGTTTTTCAAAGAAACATCTTTTAGAGTTTTTCAAGCGGAGTATGTTGGCGCAGTAGTGATGCCTGGCGGAGCAAATTCGCCACGTCGCGAACTTGATGCCTGGCAAGATTGGGCAAAAGCAAGAGGCGCTAAAGGGCTTGCGTATATTTTGGTTGGTACAGATGGTGCACTTACCGGCCCAGTTGCTAAGAATCTTTCCGAAAAAGAAAGTGCTGGAATTGCAGCTTTAGTCGGTGCTAAAAATGGTGATGCAATATTTTTTGCTGCTGGATCAACTGTTTCTTCTCAGAATTTACTTGGCGCAGTTAGATTGGAAATAGGAGTACGTTGTAATTTAATTGATGAGAGTGCATGGAAATTTGTTTGGATTGTCGATGCCCCTATGTTTGAACCAGTAGATGCTGATAATCCTGAATCTGGCTGGACCGCTGTTCATCACCCGTTTACAGGACCAAAACCAGAGTTTGCAGATTGCTTCGATAAAGATCCTGCACAGGCATTGGCATATGCGTATGACATTGTGTTAAATGGAAATGAGATTGGTGGTGGGTCAATTCGAATCCATCAACGAGATATGCAGCAACGAGTTTTCAATACGATTGGTCTATCAAATGCGGAAGCTGAAAGTAAGTTTGGATTTTTGCTAGAAGCTTTTAATTATGGTCCGCCCCCTCATGGCGGAATTGCACTTGGCCTAGATCGACTTTGTGCACTTCTGGCGGGCGCACAATCAATTCGTGAAGTTATTGCTTTTCCAAAGACCGCAAGCGGAGGTGATCCATTAACTGGTGCACCTACACCAATAACTCCTGCGCAACGCAAAGAGACTGGGGTCGATACTCCTTTAGATGTTAAATAGTTACGGCCTGATCAGGTATTCTTCCTAATATGGGACCAGGTGGTATTGCAACGATAATCGCGGCTTCTTCATTGACCATAATTGCGGTTGCTATCTCATACACAGTTATACGAGCATCTCGCCTAATTGATGAAATTACAAAAACTTTATCAATGATTAATGGTCCGTTAAAGAACATAAGCAATGCTGGTAAATCAATTGAGCAGATAACGAAAAAGGTTACCAAAGCTGCTGAAGATTTTCTCGATGAAAACCCGTTGGCAATGAAAGCTGCAGCTGCAGTTGTCACAGCAGCAAAGTTGAAACAAAAGAGTAAGAAAAAAAGTAAAGCGAAGGAGTAGCAATTGAACTCCGCGGATATTCGCTCTCGTTGGCTAAAGTTTTTTGAATCCAGCAACTCTTCAAAGTTAACCCACACTGTAGTTCCCTCAGCTTCACTAATAGCTGATGACCCAAATCTTTTATTGGTAAATGCAGGTATGGTTCCTTTTAAGCCATTTTTCTTAGGGGAGGTAAAGCCGCCTTATAAGCGAGCTACCTCCGTACAAAAATGCGTTAGAACTTTAGATATTGATGAGGTTGGTAAAACAACTCGGCACGCGTCATTTTTCCAGATGTGTGGAAATTTTTCTTTTGGAGATTACTTTAAAGAAGGTGCAATCTCTTTGGCATGGGAACTTTTAACTAAATCAGTTTCAGATGGCGGGTATGGATTTTCAGAGGATAAATTATGGGTCACGGTTTACCAAGATGATGACGAAGCAGCTCAGATTTGGGAAAAACAAGTCGGTGTTCCTAAAAGTAGGATCCAACGCAGGGGAATGGCAGATAATTTTTGGTCAATGGGTGTACCAGGACCATGCGGTCCATGTTCTGAAATCTATTTTGATAGAGGAAGTGCTTACGGTAAAGAGGGCGGTCCAATCGCAGATGAAGATCGCTACTTGGAAATTTGGAATTTAGTCTTTATGCAGAATATTCGTGGCGAAGGTGGAGATAAGAATTCATTTCCTATTATTGGTGAGCTTCCTGCAAAGAATATAGATACTGGGCTTGGCCTAGAAAGAACTGCAGCGCTTCTTCAAGGCGTTGAGAATATCTACGAAATTGATACAACTAAAATGATTTTAGATAAGGCATCAGTGTTAACCAAAGTTAAGTATGGCGCTAACGAGCAAGCAGATATTTCACTACGTGTTGTAGCTGATCATGCAAGAACTGCCATGATGCTAATTGGAGATGGAGTAACGCCAGGAAATGAAGGTCGTGGTTATGTTCTCAGAAGAATGATGAGAAGAGCCATAAGAAATATGAGAATTCTTGGTTCTCAAGATCTTGTAATTGGTGAGCTTATGAAAAGCTCTATCGATGCTATAGGGCCACAGTATCCAGAGTTAGTAAGTGGATCTGAACGTATTCTTGCAGTGGCACAG